>Ga0172366_10000245_pt1 | contig 36603 bp, 30 predicted proteins | sample LakKivSesite69cm_FD_114533 | JGI IMG/M metagenome (GOLD analysis project Ga0172366, IMG submission 114533) | Sediment microbial communities from Lake Kivu, Rwanda - Sediment site 69cm | ecosystem: Environmental > Aquatic > Freshwater > Lake > Sediment | place: Rwanda: Western Province, Lake...
GCATCTAGTTCGGTAAATCCGTCTACGTCTAGATTACCATTAGCATCAATTGCTCCAGTAAATGTCGAAACACCTGTTACACTAAGGGTTTCTGAAATGTTTACAGCGTCTAGTTCGGTAAATCCGTCTACGTCTAGATTACCATTTAGATCAGTATCTCCAGATACCGTTAGACCAGCACCTACAGTCGCTGTAGTTGCCTTTAGTTGAGCAATAGTTGCAATACCAGTTACTTCGATATTTTCGGAATCAACTTGATCATCCCAAGATAAAGTTCCGTCACTTGCAACTTTTAGATATCCATTATTTACGATTGCACTTGGGAAAGTAATTGTATAACTGTTCTCAAGTGCAGCAGGAGCTTTTAGAGTAATCGCATTTTCGCCATTATTAGTGCCTTCAACAAGGTTTACGCCAGAACCTGTTGTTGAAGTTTCTTTTGTCCAATAACGGTGAGAACCGAAAAATTTATTTCCTTCTGATGTGCTATTGACACCAACGTAAAGATCGTATTTGTCTGTAGTAAAACCTGGTTCACCTGCCCTTAGACCAGGTAAATTACTAAACAGACCTCTTTTGAACTGAATTACTGGAGCTGACATAGTTATAAAAAGAATATTTTTTACAGTCTCAACTATTTAGAAATTACCATTCTCCAGCATCAAGATCAATTTTATTGTCTAAGACATCATCTAAGTAATTTATAGTTGTTGTTGTCATTCCTACTGGTGTTGGATCATCTGTAGCAATTCCAACAGAAGCATCTAGAACAGCGTCTGGATTTACAAATACATATTTTTTCCTAACAGCATCAAAAATCATTACATACTTGTTTGTCGATCCATCCAAATTAGATGTATCTACGTCTAGAATATCTGATAGATTTGCCACGTCTTGTACTTGAGTAGTTACTTGAATAACACCTACACCTATTTCAGTATCTGCTGTACTGTCAGAAATTGATACTACAATATCTTCTGCCATGTTAGGATACTGTTCCGTTTACAGTGATTTGACCAGTGATAACTTTTGTTGTAACATTATTCAAAGCACTATTGATAATTAAAATATCATAATTATATCTACCTGCAGTTATAATTCCAGTTTGAGAATTTTGCAATGAAATTGTCAACTTTCCTGCAGATGGATTTGCATTATAAGTTGTTGCAAAACTGATGTATCCAGCAGATCCACTCCACTTCCTCATTTTTGCATCAAAGTTATAATTAGTCAAATTCAATGGAGATCCATCAGATCTTTTTAATGAAAAGGTCCTAGTAAAATCAGTGCCTTGTTCTATGACAAGATTTACTGCTGGAACTGCCATCTCCTATTTACGTACTATAGTTATTTATTGAGTAGAAGAGATTTCAAAACCTCAATTTCGGATCTTAGTTCTCTAAGTTCACTTTCATATCTCAATCGAGTATTTTTTTCGTTGATATACTTCTCATAAGCAACCATATCTGTGTTTATGATTGCTTGTGTGTGCAAATCTCTTTCAAGATTTGAATGATCTTCTACTTTTGCTTTTTTCATCATGCTAATGCGATTGCTCTAAAGTTTCTAATTCTCGGTGATTGTGCTTGATTTATAGTGGAGCATTCAACTTTAATTTGATATGCACTAAATTGTGGTAAATTATTTGCTGTCCAAGTATATTCTAAAAATTGAGTATCTAAACTTGCAGAAATATTTCTATCAGATCTTCCACTATTGTTTTTAATATTGATTACTTGTTGGTTAGCATCAAGATTATCATATCCTGGGAATAGTTCAAATACTTTATCAAGTTCAGCACCATCAACTCTAAACAATCTGTATAGAATTCTAATATCTGAACTGGATGGTCTATAAGCGTCTAAAAGAACTTTGAGTGATGTTGCAGGAGTTTCTAATGAAATTACCTTAGTTAGATAAGATAGATCATGTGGATCTTCTACTAAAAGATTAGATCTTCTGTCTATAGAGTAATTATCAATTGGACTATTTACTCTATTAGATTTTGTAGTAATAAAACTTTCAAAAGCATTTATTGTTGGGGAAATATTTTCATTGGATGTACTTAGTTCAATTTCAAATGTAAATGATTTAGCACCAGGAAGAGCAAGAAGTTTTGTCTCTTCATTTGGTCTAGAGGCAATTATTCTTGGATCTTTAAAGATAGTTTCATTGGTCAATGATACTGGTTCATATCCTTTATCTTGGAATGAAAGTTCAGTTCCATCAATGCTAGTTCCAGATATAGTTCTTACTTGAGCACTAATATTTGTTCCATTTGGCAATGTATAATCAATATGTGGAACTATACTTTCAAACTGAATATTCTTTGTTGCCTTAGCGTTGGAGCCACCACCAATTTTATTAGAATTGAAAACAGAAGATCCTGAAATTCTTATGTGATATGAATCGAGAGTTACTTTACCTTCAATTGTATTAGAAGAATTAATAAGATTATGTGTTGTATTAATTTTTCTTAAAGAAACGCCAGCAAATTCATATTTTTGAATGGGTGTGTTTACACGATAAGTTCTAGGAATTGTACCATCAATACCTCTTGTTGTTATTCCTGTTAGAATATTATTTCCAACACCAGTATAAGCAATAATTTCATCACCGATCAAAGCAAATCCTGGATTTACTGCAGAAACTTGAGCACCTTCAAACATATTAAAGTTAGTGCTACTAGCAACGCTAATGTTATCGATAGAACTTACTGCATATCCAACTTGAATTGAAGTTGCAACAGTATCACCACTAATTCCAGAAATTGTAACAATATTATTAGTAGCGTGCATTCCATGATCTTTATGATTTACCTTGAAGTAGGTTCCATCATATTGATCACTATTAGATGTAATCGTTGAAGGAACAATTGAAAACAGGGTTGATCCAATGCCAACACCAACACCTGCAGTTGGTACATATTGAATTTGATCAGAATTATTAAAGTTTGTTCCAGTTACATTAGTTAAAGCAAGGGTGTTTATGGCAGTAATAATTCCAACAGTAAATACTAAATTCTGACCCAAGGTATTGCTTCCAAGGGTAGCAGTTAGTGTATCTCCAACTGTATATCCATGACCACTTGCAGTAACACATACACTTTCAATTGATCCACCACTAACAGTTACAATACCAGTGGCTCCTGTTCCAGATCCAGTAAGTCTTGTAAATGTTACTCCTTGAAATGTTCCATTAGAATATCCAACGCCAACATTGGTAATATTTAATCCAGTATTTGCTAAACCAACTGCACCACGTAAACTTTCAACATAACCACTAGAAGTAGTATTATCTTGAAGAATTCTTGAACCAACAACTACATGTGGTGATGTAATTGCTGAAGATAATCCTAAAGTTACTTTTTTAGAGAATACTTCAATCGGATTTGGATCTAAAATATTTCTGTAATTAAATGTTCTTAATTCTGGATTGTATAATTTAAATGCTGCTTTTTGCGTAGTAAATTTCGCTTTACGTGCAGTGTATTTCAAATCTTCAAGTTGAGAAGCATCCCAAGTAGATGCATTTTGTGATTTAAATAACGAACCTAAAGATGGTTGTTTATTAATGATAACTTTTTGAATTTCTGGTAGATTTATAGTTGAAATATCTTCTTCACCAACACGAGAAATCCAAACATTGTAAGCATCAGTATCCGCAAGAATTACAAAAGCATATTCTCCTTTTGATAGATATACTGGAGCATCAAATGTAAATGTTGTTGGAGATAATGCATTAGATGATGTCGTAATTTCATTAGGATATTTAATAATACTAGATCCTTCGACAATATTTCCTGAAGGTGATCCGTTTTCAACTGTTACTATTCTTAGTTCTACAGGAATTGTTGAACTTTTTGTTGCAAAGTAAAGATCAACTGAGGTATAGAAAATACCAGGGTCTTCTTCAACAAAGAATGATTGTGCTAATGGATCTGATGGTGCAGGTGGCGGACGACGAACAATTGTTGTCTGTGTCTCTAAAGTTCCTTGCGAGAAGAAGTTTGCATTTGCTCCGCTTATAACAACACCAGCAACATTAGACGGAGTTTTTTCTGCAGATACTTCGATAGTATTTGTGCCATTTACAAATTTTGGATCTGTATTTGGAATATTAATACTTGCAATTAAAACACCATTTGCGTCACTAATTAAACGAACTTCCTCTACAATTGCTTCGGCATTACTTGTTTCTCCAACAAGTATCATTCCCTGAGCAACATATCCAAAAAATCTTTCGTCGGATTTTTGATTTAATGAAGAAGTATCAATATTCAATACTTTAGTTGTATCACTATAAAATGATGTTAGTCCAACATTTGAATATGGATTGTTTGTGTAAACTGCTGTTGGAGCATTATATGGACCATCTTTATGGTTTGCTTGAGCAAGTCTAAATCTAACTTCTGGATTTGCTGTTGTGTTCTGGTTAGATAGAATTCTTCCAACAACAGTTTCTCCAACTTGGAATGATCCTTGAACTGGAGTTACTTCTAAAAGTTTTGGAACAGTTAATGACCTATTATCGGACATATCTGTTCTTGAGAAGAAACTAAAGAACTTAGTCGCTGGTTTTAATCTTAATGCCTTAAATTCAATATTTTGAGATCTTAAGTTTGGGATTTCTGTTGATGATGTAATGACTTCAGTAGTTCCAAAACCACCATCAATTGTTTTATATTTTCTTTCAATCCAAACATCTTTTGATGGATTTAAACTCATGCTACCACGCCAGGCAACAACATCAAATGGATTGATGTTTACTACTCTACTTGCAAACGGTTGTTTAAAATCCTCTACTTCAGAATAATTTAAAGTTACAATATTTTTAGATTTTTTAATATTTACAGACCCAAGATCATTTGCATATCTTACATCGACACTTAGATCTGGAGATCCACTTGTTCCAATCAAAGATTCAGATCCGACTAATAAATCTACACTATCGTAGTATGATCTTGCAACAAGTTGATTGTTGTTAATATCATACTTTATTGATGGTAGTGTTTTATCTGCAACATCAAAAGTACTAAAATTATCAACAACAAAACCAGATTTGAACTTGTCAAGACCAGTATCTGGATCTTGAATAACTAAACTTGAAGTTTTTGCTTCAAGTAAAGACAAGCTTGTATAATATTCTAGACCAGCAATTCTATCCTCAAGTTTACCAATATCAAGCATTGTGTAACGCTTATTGGATTTAAAATCAATCGCTACATCAGTATCCATATTATATACATATGGCGAATATGTAATTGTTGCAAGTTCAAATGATCCATCAACTACTTCTGGTAAGACGGGACGTTCTGAAGAAACACCTTTTGAAATTGTAAACGTACTATCCTGGTTGAGGAATAGTCTATCAATTCTTCCAGTATAAAACTTATAATCTAAAACAATATTTTCATCAGAAACAATAACATTAGGAACAGTTTGTCCAGATCCGCCAAAGTTTCTGGATGAAAATTCAAACGGAGATAATAATCCACTATAGTTTGCTACTCTTGGTCGAAAATCAATAATATCAGTGTTTCTAATATTATTAAAATTTGGAACATTTATATCATAATCTGGATAACTATTGGTTGTAATAATTTCACCATTATCACTAGAATTAATAGTGAAGTGATCGAAGTAAATTGTTAATTGCTTTGAAGGTTCTTGCGATCCAGATTTTCTAATTAATCTACCAAAATCATAATACTCAAGTCTCTGTCCAGTATCAAAACTAAAGTTATCTAAAATATTTTGGTCACCCAAATTAATTTGTGATATATTTCCAGTTACTCCACTTTCTTGGAATACAACCTGCTCACTTTCAGTAAAACTTTGATTATTTTTTGTTATATAAAAAATTTGATTGGTTCCTGATTTACCAAGAACCATAGCAGATGCACCTGAAGAACTACCAATTAAAATCTCACCAACAATTAAGTCTTGATTTGTTGCATTAGGACCATTCAGTGATGAAAGAACTAAACTTGGAACTGTAGGAGCACTAGTTGTTGATGATTGGAATACTGCATGAACATTTACAACATCTGCAACGTCAAGAGAAATCTCTTTATCTTGAACACGTTTTCCATAAGCAGTATTGAATGTTAATCCATCAATAATGCCTGTTGAAATTCCAGAATAATTATATTTTGAACCAGATACTGTAATTGAAGCAGCACGATTTAAAATTTTATTCTTAGATGTAACTTTAGATTTCTGTTGTGTTGTTACAACAATTACTCCCGTTTCACTAGTCTTAGATAAACCAAAAATAGTTGCGCCCTTTCCACCATTTGTTAGTTGAAACTGATCTGATGTTAATGGTTCAACTGTACCATCCATATAGAAGACGGAATACCGTTCTTCATCAAAGGGTGTATAAACAAAATCAGTTCCCGCTAAAGATGGAAGATCTAAAGATCCTAATGATGATGAACTTCTATCTCTATATTCCTTCCTAATGAAAATATCAGAAGATGTTAAATCTACACTTTCAATATTTTTATTAGGAAACTCTGCATACATGAAACCAGAGTTTGCGTTTTTGATTTTTGGTGCAACAATTAGAAGACCAGAAACACTGACTGCAGATGGTGGTAGTGTTCCAGTTGCAACACCAGAAACATTTGTAACTGCTTCAACAGTTAAACTTTGTAATGTCGGTGCAACAGTTTTTACTCTATTATAAACACTACCAGATACATCAGTTCTAGCGTAAGAAACAATATCGCCCGTCTTAATTCCTACAGTCCATCCGCTTGTAGAACTAGTTACTGTTGAGATACCGCTAGAACTAGATGTAATAGTAAATGGTTTTGCACCAAAATTAAGTTTTGGTTCTAAAACAGTGTCTGCACTGAAAGTTGTAATACCAACCTCAGACCTTACCGATCTTATGTCGGTTAGATCAAATTCTAATACTTTAGTAATTACTCTACCATTCTCAATTCCATTTACAAAAATTGCTTCATCAATAATAAAGTTTCCAGATGTTTGGTGTAGTGTTAGAATATTTCCAGAAGAAGTTCTTAAATATCCTTTAGCTCCAGAATTTTTTCCTTCAATTAGTGCAGGAGATACTAGCGTTAATGCTTCATTTAAAGTGATTTCGGTATCAGTTTGAATATCATATAGGTATAAATCAAACTGTGATGCATTATTAGAGTACTCGGTGTTTGTACACTTATAGTCATATATTCTTGCTCTACCAATACTTTGTCCAGTAGTAGCAGCTTTAATAGATCCAAGTCTATGACTACGAAGATCTACATATCCCGTTGTTGCAAGTCCAACGCTTGCGCCACCATAAACGTTGTTTACTCTTAGAAGATTTCCAGCTTGGAATGGAATTCCAGCACCTAAAACCAATGTAGTTTCTCTTGGTCTTTCTACGTCTAAGAAAGTTGTTCCGTGAGTTTCTACTTCATATCCTTTAACGTATGCTTTTCCAGGACCAACTTGTATTTCTAATAAATTTTTTGATGGTTGATTACCCTGATCAGTATTTTCTTCTGGAAAGAAAACCCCAAAAGTTGAATATCTATCGTTTAAACTTTCCTTTGCTTGAATATCAAATTTATTAACATAATAATCTCCACTTTCATCGTATGTCCTTCTTGCTAATTCTTTTGCAATTTCACTATAAACTGTTTTACTAACAATTTTTTTAACTTCACCATTCTTTATTCTGAATAGTTCAATAAAATTTTCATCTTGATAATCTTCTAAATCTTTTTTGATTAAAGACAAGCTGATTTTTAATCTATCTGCACCTGGTGCAGTATAGTTTGAGTAACCCTGAGCATTATCATATAAAGTTGGATCATTAATAGCACTTACGATTTCTTCATTTACAAAAAACCCAACTCTATATGATGGAATATTTGAATATTGATCTAAAATAAGAGTTTCATCACTTACTGAAATAAATGCTCCTCTTGCAAAGAATACACCTTCGGTTACCGAGAATGAAGATCCTGTTGCTGTGGCATTTGTGAGGACACAAGTTGCAAAATCAGATCCAACTGAAATTGTCGTGGATCCATATGTAAAATCTGAAAGTGTTACTAAGTTTTCTCCATCAAGAAACTGATCTGTGGTATAATCTTGTTCCGATGATTTTTGATACTTTACATATAAAGTAGTAACACCTTCAATAGATTGTGTTTTAGATAAAACTTTTTTTACAACTGCTGTAATACCAGAAGTTTTTCCTTGAATAGTTAATCCAATAAGTTTATCATAATACGTTTCAACTGAGATACCAAAAAAAGTTGGTTCTAATTTTACTGCATAGTATCTATCATCATATGCAATAGAACCTGGAATTACTACAGATCCCTCTTTAAAGAAATGGCTGCCAAATTTCTCAACCTGATCTTGGAAAATTGCTTGTAAAGTTGTTAATTCTCTTGCCTGAATAGGAATGCCAGGTTTGAAAAGAACCCTATTATAATTCTTTGCCTGATCAAAGTCATCATAATATGGATTGGTGTTGAGGTTAGTGTTTTGTGGCATTGGATCAGAATTCTAAAACAATTTTAATATCTTCTCTTTGGTTTGAGGCTCTTGTTACTTCTGGACGATTGTCAATGTAAATTATTTCACCAGAATATTTTTTAATTTCTGGTTGTGCAATACCGTTATTAAAAGTTTGTCCAAAATAATAATCTCTTGAGTTGACAGACGTAGAAACTCCAGTAAATGTTGTTTCGATGCCTACAGTTTCGGTGCCAGTAGTTGTTGTTACAACTACATTTACACTTCCTCCTGTTCCTGGAGAACTTGTAAACTTATTTAGACTGTATCCATAAGTTGGTTTAGAACCAGTTGAACTATCAGTAGCAAGATCTCTATCTTGCCAATATCTTAAGATTTTTGTAATTGGGTCATATGAAATAATCTTTCCAACTGCAGTTGATCCAACACCAACTGTTTGTCTAACTTGTCCATCAACGGATACACTCATTGTTGTTGTAGCAGCACCCGTTAATCTTAAACCATATACACTAGATGCAGATGATGCTGTCAATATATTTGAAGTTCCATTGACAAGAGGATTTTTAAGAATACCAATACGTGCAAATTGATTTCCTGTTGGGAAATCTGGATTTGTTATATCACTATTTTCAATTCTGGAGTAAATTAATACCCTATTAGCACCAAGTTCTTTATCAATATCTGCACCATGTCCTCCTGGTGGCGGAATAATTACTGAAAAACTTGCACCAGATCCAGTAACAACACTATCAAGATCTAGTGTTCCGAAAGTATATCCAGTTCCACCATTTGTTACTGTTGCTGATGTGGGTTTACCATCAATGAATGTAACGGATGCTAATCCATCTCTACCATCACCTTTGATAGGAACATTATTTTTTATACCACTATATTGGTATGATGCAGTAGAATTACTTTCAATAACAACAACTTCAATCTTACCATCAACGGCAGCATTTCTTACATCTGATGTATCTATATTTGTTTTCCAGTTTGCAGGAACAGGAATATATTCGACGCTATCAAATTTTACAATATCGCTTGGTTTAATAGTGAATAAGTACTTCCAAATATACCCATCACTTTCTAATCTTGGTTGAAGATCCGTATGTGTTGGTTCCTCAAGTGAAATAATTCCTTTACCACTGTTTGATGGAGATGCACCATTGTAAATACACTCATAAACTCTATAATCAGAGTTCATTACATAAAAGTTTGCTTTATATAAACTTGTAGAATTTGTTTGTGGAGAAGTTCTGTTAATAGAATAATCGTGGCGGTACATTTCATAAATTGTACCAGATGTCCAAGAAATTTTCTTAATTACTTTCAATACATCACTTGAAGTAATCCTTTTGGCAGAAATTACCGTGTCGTATATATCGCTGTATTGATCAAAACTATCAACTGGATATGGAGTATTAGTATTCCAATCTGCATTTACTTCCGTTGCATTTGGTAAACCAATAAACACATAGTAGCTGTTATCAGCAGTTGAAATACCACTGACAAAATTAGATGCATTCAATATTCTGATCTGATCAGTAATGATCGCTGGCATTATTTTATAAACTTTTTGTTTTATTTATGAGTAATCTAAAGATAACTTTGTAGTTCTAATAATTTGTGGAGCAGTTGAAATGCCAGTTAGACCATTAAGTGAATTGCAAGTGAATGCTAATCCAGTCGTTCTTGATGATGTGAATTTAGCCCAACTATATTCACCATAGAAATTACCGCCACCAGAACCCAACCCACTAAAGTTTAAACCGTGTTCAGCTTCAACATTGACATGAACTCTCATTGAAAAACCAGTTCCAACTGGACTAATATGGTTTACTTGATAAATTCCATCTAAAAATTGTGTTGAGATACCAACTATAGACAATCTATCTTGTGATAAAGCAGTTATTCCATTACCCACATTAGATCTGGAAACTACAAAATAATCACCAGTTGCAATTCCAGTTACACCAATATTACCAAAAGCAGCATCCCTTAGTGGTGAGTTTAAAGGAATATAAAAATTGAATTGTAGACCTTGACTTGTTGTGCCAATTCCAGTAATAATTCCTTCATCACCAGAAACTGAAACTGATGAAATAGTTTCTATTGGTTTGATAAAAGATGTTGTTCCAAATCCAGTATTATCCTTATCACTATCAATAATCTGAATATCAAATGATGTAGTATTTGGATCTTCCGTTTTACTGAATACTAAACTACCTCCATCAGCATAGAAGATACTATCTGTTGTTGTAACTGATTTAATAATTCTTGCTGCAGGTTTAATTTTTGCAGAATATTCTTCTCTAGATTTACTTACTTTAATACCGTCAACAAACAAGTCTTCTTGTTGCGGACACCAAACTACAGGTCTTAATGGTGTTGTCGATTGACTGATACCATTACCTTTGTAATTATTTGTTTGAATAGTATCTCTAGAAACAATTGCTCTAACAATTCTTTCTGTTTGTTCAACAGGAATAATTTGATTTGGATTTTTTAATATAGTTACACCATCTCCTACTTTAATGGTTGCAAGAGCAGTATCTGTGTCAATATCGGCATCAGTTCCTCTATAAAACAATATTTGCAATGATGATTCTGGTACTGGAGGCTCCGCAAATGTTATTTGAGTACCTCCTTCAAACGTGTAAGCATCTCCTGGTTTTTGCAAAACATCATTGATGAATACTAATAAAACATCAGATAAATCTATTGGTGATCCAATAGATTTTTCGATACTTAATGGAACACCATTTTCTGTTATTGTAAATGTTGTTTTAGAACCATTAAACTCTGAAGAAAAATCATCAAGAACCTGAAGCTTTCCAATTACCCATCCAGCAAATTCATCATCTCTAGTTTCCTTAACAGTAAATATTGCATTGACAAAACTAGATCCAATACTTGTAACTGTTGGAATACCCGCAATTCTTAATTGTTCACCAACAGTAAATCCATAACCAATATTGTTTAGTTGGAAAGATGTAATACTTAATCCAGCTCCTACAAAGATAGATGCTGAAGCACCAATACCAGTTGATGAACTTATTAATTGAATATCATCATAAGCAATAGGAGCATCAAAAGAAATTGCAGGAATATTTGTCCAAGTGTATCCCACACCTGGAGCATTCATAAAAATATTAGATATTTGTCCATCTAAGACCGTGAACGTGCCAGCAGCTCCAGTCGTAGGATTTCCGCCATTGACATAAACTCTATAAGTAGTTGGACCGTTTCTGTATCCGCTGCCAGAATATCCCAATGAGACTGTGATTGTTCCAAATCCAGAGACCACTGCGGTTCCTGTTCCGACATATTGTGGTTGATATCCATAACCCTCAGAATTTCCTAAAGAAACAATTAAACCTTTTCTTGGGAGTTTATTTGCATTTACATCTGAAGTGCTATAAGCTTCTACAGGTGCATCGCTATTTCCACTAAACCGTATAGATGTTATTCCAGTTGATGATCCACCAAGAAAATAATAATCAATATCTGGTTTTTGGAAAATATTATTGACTAATAATACACCAAAATCACTCGTAATACCAGTTGTATTTACACCAGAACTTGTTATTGTAAATGTTTTTGCGATACCTGTAAAATTTTGTGAAATATCATCGATAACAATATTACCATCATAATTTGATTTAATAAAAGATCTACCTTGGAAAGAACTTCCATTTATGATATCAACATAAACTAAATTATGTGTTCCTATTCCAGCATTAGTTAATGTAATTGCTATTCCAGCGTTAGCATTGTCTAAATTTGTGGCAAAGGAATAATTATTTGCTGTATTTTTAATTAAGAAATAATTATTATTTGGAGATATTGGTGATGGTGGTGTTAAACTTCTTACAAGAACTTGAGATCCAGTTGCAAAAATATCAGAAAGTACTGTAAAACTATTGGTGATTAAATTTACATTTTCAGACGAAAATCCTACAGTGTACTTTATACCACCAAATGGGACATCTGCAAAAGTAATTACATCTTTAATGATATTATAATCGCCAAATATAAGTTGAATTGTATCTCCAACAGAATGACTTCCTACGGAAGTTCCCATCCACATTCTATCGACCAACATTTCATTTGTATTGCCATTGAAACCAATGACTTGAATTCTCATAATTTCATCATTAATCTGAATTAGATCATAATTCTTAAAAAGACTAATATCAGATACTTGTAAAATTCTATTGTTGATAGAAGTAAGAATTGCTGTAGATCCAACACGCTTGTAGATTGGTGATTGAATAATATTATCTAAAGCGATAATACACTTACTATTCTGTTTTTCTGCTGTAAAGGAATGAGTTGTTCCTATTCCAACAGAGGTTAAATCAATAGCGTTTCCAGCATAAGCAAAACTTGCTGCGGCAGCAACTTTAAACTTATTTTCTGCTACCTTTATTGCAAATACTCTTTGTGGTAAAGTAGTTGCTCCACCAACACCAGGACTAGATGGATTAATACTTATAGCGGTATTTCCTGGTCCAGCATTATAATAAAGTGGTTCACCTGTAACAAAAAAGTGATTGTTAATTACAAAAGTATCTGCACCGAGTAAAACTGAAGATGTATTAGATCCATCAAAAATTTTATGAAAGATAGGATCGCCTTCATGCGTCAATTTAAACGAATACCTAAAAGTTTCCGTTGATGAATTATACTGCTTATTTACGGATCCTAACTCAAATCCCATGTCTTTTTTGGAATATTTATGGAAGGGTTATAACGACATCAGATGATACATCATCTGGTTTATCAATTCTAATCTCAGACGTTCTAACAATATAAGTTTTATTTGCTTTTGGAGTAAATCTTAAAAGAGCATTTGTTCCAGAAACCGTCATATCAATATTCTGAATATCTCGTTTATTATCTACAGATGTTGATAAGTTATTATATCTAACGTAATTGACAATATCACCATATACATTTGCTGCCACATGGAAGAACGAATATTCATTATCTGTTGTGTTATAAACTTCAATCATATATTTTACAGAAACATAATTATTTGATGAAATAACAGCAATATTTTCTGCTGAAGGTGTTGCAGAAGGTGCGATAATAGTTCTTGTGCAGTTTAATGAAGCATCTCCAACTTCAAGAGATGTGCCTGGAATACCCCCAGGAACTGTAGTTGCAACTCCTACCAAAGTAGATAACATAGCAACAGTAACACCTACTCCAGCGGCAGGTAACCACTTCAGATGAAGTGTATTTGTTGCTGTCATATCTGCAATAAATGTTCCAAGTCCAACTCCACTATCCATTTTGCCAAATTCAATATATTGGCAAGTTGATCCTATTCCAAGGAAAGATGCCTCAGTAATATTTTTCTCATTAATTCCAATTACAGAAACAATTACACTACCACTCTTAAATTCATTTGCATCGATTGATTGAATAATTTGTTCTGTTGGTGATCCAGACAAAGCAATAAAAGAAGAAATTCCAACTTTTTTGATGTGTCCAAATGATGTTGTTCCTACACCAACAGACGGATCAATTTTTTCTTTATAGAAAGTTATATCATAAGCATATGTGGTGTTATATGGTGAAAATAGAACAGAAATTGTTGTACCAGAAATTGAAGTACTAAAATCTCCCAAGTCAAATGCATCAGACAAATCTGAATATTGATTATTAAATGATACAGATCCATCATGAGAAACTACAAACTCAGTATATTGAGTTTCATTAAATGTAATTCCTAATGATGTATCAAGAACAACTTGTGCATAATATTTGATAGCAGATGCTTGATTAACATCAAAACTATCAAGTTCTATTGTTCTACTTATATCTGGATCTGAATAGAACTGTGGACTGATATCATCAATTTCAAGAACTCTATTTGACTTACAGATTAAAGCATCCCCAAAACGATTTGATTGGAAAACAATTTTATCACTGATTGTTGCATCACTATTTGTTTTTTCGTAAACGAGATCCCAATCATGCTTACAATACATTTTTACTGTATCTGGAGCAACTAATATAATTGTACTAGATTGAGTTCCAACACCAACCGAAACGCTAGTACTACCAAGTCCAGCTAAACTATCTGACGGAATGAGTAAATCAGAATGTTTTTTAAATCCTGAAATATGCGCTAGACTATCAACAGGTTCACTCCAACTACTAATACCAACTTTACTCTTTAATGAATATGCAAATTGTTGATAGTAATCACTATCATGAATTCTTTGGAAGAAATCATTCAATTTTCCAGTATCTTTTTCCCAACCAAAATCTTTTGATATTGATGAATTAACATCAAAAGATCCTGAATAATCTTGCATACTCTCAATAATTCCAGAAGAACCTGAAATTCTTCCTTTTACTAAATCCCCAGTTTTAAGACCGACAAGACTATCAACTCTCAAAATATTTGTTACAGGTCCATTTCCAGCAATAACATTTGAAGAAGTTGAATTAGTATATACTTCTTCTCCATTATAGAATTGTCCTTCCTTCAAAGTTAAACTGAACTTAGCAATATCCTTAACATTAGATACGGATCCATACTGTAATCCATCATGAATACCTGGATTTTCGTCTACTGCATATGAAATTGTTGCTTGATTTAATAGTCCAAATGCGGTATTTATTCCAGTGATAGTCCAATAGCGATACTCATATTCCGAAGAATTATATCCCTTTCCAGTAGAAACACCAATATTCTCTACAAATATTTGATCACCAATAGCGAATGGAAGAGGATTGCTTGTTGTAAATCCTGTTGTTGGAGTTTGAAGTCTTAGTGTAACATTTGGAGAAGAATATGTTGCACTAATAATTCCAACACCATTAGTATTATTAATTGCAATGACGTAATTATCAGTGCTCTTAAGATTTCCTCCTGGATTATTAATACTTACTGATCCAACACTATTTCCAGATAACTTAGCAACAATACTTGCTTGGGTGTTGATTGTATCGGATTTTCTATTATAAACAATTAAATCTGGAGCAACAAGATATTTTGAACCTGTTGAAGTAATCGCTACTGTATTGACGGTATAATTATCTTTTAAAATAATTACTTGAGGAACTGCTGCTTGTGGACGAAGAGTTTTATCTGATGAATAATCATAACCAAAATCTATTATTTTTACAGCATCAATAGCGCCGATATTGGATCCATATACCCTTAAAGATGCTGAAGATCCAGTGGTAGATGCAACAGATGCTTTTGGTAAAGATTTGTAATTTTTACCACCATCTGAAATATCTACTTTTGCAATTGGTCCACTTACATTGGTAGAATTTGTAATATAGTTAATATAGGAAGCACTAGTATATCCTACCCTTTCAGGAACTTCAAATATATTAAATGTAAATGTTTGATTTGTAGTAGTTGTTAATGAGTGTGTTCCAGTAAATTTACTAACATTTACAATAATTTTTGAATAGTCCTCAATATCTTTATTAGTCTCAATAATTTTTGTTGGGAGTTCTGATGTAAATTTGTAATATAGAACTTTAGGGACTTCATTAGTAAAATGAACTGTCGTTTTTGCTGATGTAATGCCTGGTGCAAGTTGATTTGTTATTTCTAAAGATGAAACTCCAGATCCAACAAATTTCTTAGTGTAATTCTTATCTAAGAAAAATTCTAATTTTGTATTTAAGAGACTTGAATCTGAAAGATCAAATTCCAAGTAATCTCCAGAAACTACATTCAATCTTGGATTAATTGATGATCCGATACTTACAAATCTAGTTGTAGGATTATAAATTGCAGAAATTGAACTTGTAGCAGTAGAAACTACAGATAAATCAATTATATCATCTGGTCTTAGTAAATGAGAAGACCCTGTTGATACAACAACGTCTACAGTCTTAACGTTACATGTTACAACATTTTTTCTTGTTGTAAATAAATGACTATTACCTATTCCAATATTTCCATTGAAATAAACTCTTGATAAATCTGAATTAATACCAGTTTTTGCATTTGTAAGTGCAATCAAATCTTTTGTAAGTTTTTGTACATACATTTTTGATGGCATTGGTGAAGTTGTACTTCCATTCAATGAATACGTCAATGAAGTTCCTGCTCCAGGACTATAAAAGACTTCTTCACCATGAACAAGAGGATTATCTGGTAAGAAAATAGTTCTAGTTGGAATAAAGATAGATTTTTGACTATTTCCTGCACCAATATAGGAAATAGTTGTTCCAATTCCAACTCCATATGATAATCCAACACCAACAGACGTTGAAGCATCAAAAAAGATAGTTTCGTTCTTTGGTGTAGAAAGGGAAACAACTTTTTCTAGTTCATAACTAAATTCTTTTTCGAGCCTAACAATTTCTGAACGATTTGTATGTGCAGCACCAGTTGTTCCATTATAGTTTCTTAGCAAATTTAATTTATTATTTGCTTTATCAATTCCCATAACTAGGAATTGTTCATTATCAATTTTTATAATATCATTAGTATTAAATTTAGATGCAAGATCTATAATTTGAACACTAGTTGTAAGTCCAGTTGCCAGCATAGATGTTGCTAGACCAGAAGTTACACGCTTCACATCAATTTTAAATGTTCCTGTTAAGTTACTAAACGACGTAGAAGATATTCCAACGATGCTTACATAAGATCCAGCTGATAAATTATGTGGAACTGTTGAGATAGCAGTTACAGATCCATTATTACACACTAAATCAATATTACTTAATGTTGTAATTGATGACGTTATATTTGTTACTGCAATACCAACAACTTTTGATACTTTTGCAATAGGTCCAAATCCAAAAGTATCTGAGTTATCAAATAACACTCTATCACCAACATTATATTCAATACCACTTTCTACTACATCAATTTTTTCTATAGAACCAGATTTTACTTTAGAAATTTTTGATTGTACAAAGGTATTCTTAATATTATTACTAACAAATTCATATCCATCATTAATTTTATAAGCATCAGTATTTCTCACTAGATTTAGTGAAATTGGATCAATATCTTGATTTGAATTGTAGTCGTAATTAAAAATGCTTGGAGTAAAATTATAAGTATTTCCAATTACATATGGGAATAGTGGTTGTCTTACTCCATTAAATGGACTTCCACTATTTCCAATAATTGATGAGGATAATGTTGTATAATAAGCATATACACCATTTGGATATTCTGGAGTAATTGCAAAACGACCATTATGTTCATCTAAATCACCACTTCCTTGAACATAACTATAATCTTCTACAAAAAATCCAGCTGGATACTGTGTAATATTTGGACCATCTACTCTTGCACCAGAAATTTTTACATAACTTGGTTGTAAATATTTTAATGCTCCTGATCCATTGATATTAGTATATGCATACGGTCCGTAAATAGGACTTCCATCGTAAGCATATCCTACAATCGGAGAATGTTGAATACCAGTGTCATTTAAGAAAGTTCTTAAATTTCTTGGAATATAATAATTAATATAAGGATTTCCAAGTTTAGAACTTCTTATTGTTTCATAAAAACCATCATCAGAACTTACATCACCAATCTTTGCGTATCTTTCAACTTGATTAACTGTCCATTCTTTTAAGTTTGATGAAAATATTGCACCTTCTCCAGGAGTAGATGCTGTAATTGTTGTATTGCTTTCAGTATATCCTATACCAGTATCAATAATGTCAATACTGATGATCTGACCATTTAGAACATTTGCTTTTGCTTTCGCACCAACACCATCACCAGAAATAATAATATCTGGAATGCTAAAATAATTTGATCCACCACTCTTTATAATCACAGATTCTAATTTTCCATTAACAATAAATGGTCTCAATGCAGCATTAGAACCTTCTATGACTCTAATTTCTGGTCTATAATTATCATTAATAATTGTAGATCCAAAATCACTACCAGAATCTTTTACATGAATTGATGTTATTGATCCTCTAACTATTGGTGTAGCAGTAGCATTAGATGTTGTAATACCCTGAGAACCATTTAAAGTAACATTAATTGGTGGATAGTTAAAAATATGATATCCAGAACCAACACTAGTCAATCCAACATAATTTGTTAGACTGGTAGAGATTGATACTCTAAATTGATTATTATTAAGTTTTATAGCATAATATTTTGCAGTTGTACTTAAACCACCAATTGCTAATTCGGTCGTTGAATATTTTAATTCTTCGCCAGAATTATATCCGTGATTTTTGATTGTAATAGTATCTGTATATAAATTGATACCAGTAGGAGTTGTTATATTTTCTTTATTATAAAAAGTACCATTTTCAATAATATAAACTTTATCAACTTTTAATCTCCTTTCTTTGGTGTAAAAGGCATGAAATCCCTCACCATTGGAAATGATATCGAGAGTTGCAATACCCACAAGTGCTTTTTGCCTTGTTTCTGCCAAAGAAATGCTGTAATCGCTATTCTTAATGACAAAATAAGACGAACCATTAATTAATGTTCCTGGAGTTGTTCCAAGACCGATCGGTGTTGTTTCACGGGTATTGTAAATGATTTCTTCACCATGCTTAAATCCATGTGCTTCTGGGAAAGTAATTTTATCAGTAACAGTATCTACAATACCTCCAGTACTTGTACTATCAAAGTCCACTTGATGTGGAACTAATTTCATTTTTGCTTCTGCAGTAGCAGATCCGTTCCCACCAGAAATATAAACACTAGGTGCAGAAATATAATCTAATCCTTCAGTATCAACAAGAATTTCTTCTATAGTTCCAGTTACATGTGCTACAACAGATGCACCTACCCCAGTATGTCCATCTTGATAAACTGAAAGTCTTGGAGGATTAATTACATCAAAATTAGATCCCTCGTTAAGCACGCTAACAGATTGAATTGGACCATAGTAAACTTTGTCGGTAGATTTGTATGAATAAATTTCTACACCATTAACAAATAATCCAACTCCACCTTGAATAGTCTCAGATTTAATCTCACTAAACTCGGGAACTGAAAATTTTCTTAGTAATTTTTGTGCTCCTATTGTGGAAAAACCAACATTATATGGAGTTAATGTATGTGTAGTAACTCCAGATAAATCATTCGATGCAAATATTGTAATAAATTGACCTCTACGAGCATTCTCTAGTGAATACGCAAGTGATAATGTATTATCATCAATTTTACGGATATAATATGATTGATTAGTGCTTAAACCAGATACAGAATTATTTGTACTTGATGGTTTATATACCACAAGTTCACCATCATTGAAATGATGATCTGTAATCGAAATCTGGGTATTTGTTACAATGCCAGATGTTGTGAAAGATCTAATTCTCTTTTGAGGATTTATGTTCCAGTGTGGAAGACTATTTGATGCAACATAAACCTCTGTTCCAGATGAGTATGTATTTTGAACATCTGCAGTATAATCTTTATTTGTCTTTAATTGCCTTCTTATAAAATATTTTTTAGATAAATTTAAAGAAGCACAATTGACTTGTACAACTTTACTATTAATAATTTGTAACAAAGATCCAATTACAGTATTATTATCCTCATCTACAATTTCTAAAGTATCGCCAATATATAAAACATGATTAACAAAGAATTTAAATTCATATACATTTGATCCTAATGAAGTAATTGTATCGATATTATATTTTGATGGGGTATTATAGATCCAAGAAGTAAACCTAATATCCTTTTGCTCAATACCTAAAGTTGATACTTTAATATCGCTTTCTTCTTGTTGATTTAATGCATTTCCAACAAAATTATTAATTGAACCAACCACATTTAGATAAACTGGACTATCTAGATTTCCATCTTCATAGGAATATACTTGAAGTCCAGCAGCAAAAACTGTAGATCCTATGCCTACAGTGGTTGTAATACCAGAAACTCCAAGAAACTGAGTATAATTTTTGTCTGTATATGAAAGTTGAATATTTTCGTATCCCAAATCGCCCGTCTTAGCAAATCCAACAGTGCTGTCTACATTAATAATTGTAGATCCAGCACCAGAAGTTTTTGTAACAATGGTCTTCCCAACTTGAAGAAACTTGCCAATCGTAGTTCCCTTTGAAATAGAAATCTTATAATAAGTACTACCACTAATTAATGCTTTCTCAACATTATAAACAGATCCACTAGTCTGTAATGGTGTAGTATCTTGGAATAATGTTTGACCTTCAATTTTTGTTGGATTACCGCTAATTGCTTCACATACCAATACGTCATTTTTAATATAATCTGCATCCGATGGTTTTATAACAAATTGTTGAGGTTGAATCATTTCAACCTCTTGAGCATATAATACTTTAAAGAGAATTTTAAATGCTTCTTCAGTTCCTTTTGACTTATAAAAATCTTTTGCTTGTCTAATAAAATTAGTCTCGTTTAAATCACCATATAAACCTCTATCTTCAAATCCTGGAAGAACTAGAGTTTTTAATTTCTTTAAAAATTGATTTAAAAATATATTACTTAGATTTTCAACTTTTGCATTTACTGCATGTGTTGAAATTCCACTAGAATTGAATGTTAGATATTCTGGATGATTTGTTTTACTATTTTTTTCAATTCCACTAAATCCACGAACGCATCCAATAAATGATGTTGACCCAATACCTGCATAAGTAATAATCTCATCATTAATTTTTAGCAGACCCCATTGTGCTGGCCAACCATCTGTAGACTTAACATAAATGGTTTCATCAATACCGCTGATATAAGACGTTAGTGATGTAAATCCAATAAGATTTCTTGTATTAAGATAATCTAATCCCTTATATTCAACTAAATTGTCAGCAATATCAACAGGACCTCCCTGATACTCCTGAGAGTAATAATATTGCTTTAGAAATTCGCCAAAATAAGGATTTTCAACGGCAATATATTCAGGAACTTGGCTCTGAACAATTTGATTGATTTTGACTTTGGATAGGGAGGTTTCTATCATATGTTATCTTGTTTTCTTGCCATTTTGGTAGCTTGATTGAATATCAAATCTAGTTCCAGAAGTATTAGCACCTGATGAAATACTATCTTGCTTCATATAGAAATTGCTCTTAGCAACATCTAATTGTAGATATAATTCTTTTCTTGCTAACACATCATTTGATGATGGAATTGCTTGAACCTCAATAATATTATCTGGTAAACTTGTTGCTGTAATATTTACAGTATCTATAAGGATTTCACCAGTGCTATAATCGACTGTTCCAAATTTAGTTGACAAAATATTAATATCATCGTCAGATATGGTTTGGAACAGAAAAAGATTTCCAATATTTAAATTATTTACAACCTCATCGGAGAAATAGCAGGTGCCTTCAATACCAGAAACATTAAATCCAGTGCTTTTTATATTATAATTTTGTTTACCTGCGTAAAATTCATTATCAAAACACAATTCATATTGTGCGGGTTTTTTTATTGCGGCAATTAAATTCCTTCTAATTCTTACAGTTGTAATGTTTGAAGTAATTGCATTATTTACATTATCAACTAAAGAACAAATTTTACTATACTTAAATCTTCCGCCAAATTGATTTATTTCTGCGCTTTTTGCATACGAAGCAACAGCAGATACCACATCAGTCTTTAAATTATTTGGGTCTCCAACTAAATTTGCATTATAATAGATATAACTATCAATTTCAACATAAAGATATTTTAAATCTTGGAATTGAGGAACAATTCCTGCAACAGAATAATTTTTTAACGATTGCAAAAGTTGCTTTTTAGTAAAATCTGATAGGAAAGATCCATTCCTAGGTTTTGCTGCAATAAAAACTCTTCCATATTGTGGTGGATTTAGATCCTCACCACCATATGCACTCACACTTTCAATATTTGGGTATAAAGTTGGTAAAATTGCTTCATAATCACTTGCAGTAACTGCTCTATGCTGTGATGAATATAGTCTAGGAGCATAATATTTGACGCTTTCAACAGGTTCTATCTCATCTCCATTCTCAGATGGGACTTGTGTAATCAAATCTACACTAAATAAGGTAATATTTTCATTATTTTCATCAAAAATCGTTCCTGCAAATCTAAAATCAGACACTCCATTGCCGTCTTTCCCATTTGTCTTGACATAAGAAGCAGTAATTACATTTCCTGACTGTAATTTTTTACCAAAAATATCGTCACCAAATAAAATTTCATATTTTTCATCACTAGTCTCTTGTATTAAGTAGATATTTGATGTAGAAGTGATGCCAAGAATGTTATCTACTAACTTATATTCGGTAGAAGTAGTGTCTGTAAAGGTATTTTTTACCTTTACCCTTAAAGTTGATGTATCAACACTGTCGTTTGGAATGACATAGCGTTGATTTGGTTGAGAATTATTAACTATCCAAGAATTTTCAAGGTATTGACCTTGATATATTTCTAAACTACCAAAAGAAGTACCATTTTTTGCTGCTATGGTAACTTTTTCTGGTAAAGAAAAGATAAAATTAACATCAGAAACACTTCCATTTGCAACAATGCCAGGTTGAAATGAAATTGTATCCGTTATTGTCGAAATTCCACTAACAAAGAAGTCTACAGTTGCTTTTGCTGCACGTTTTGAACGTGGAACATATCCAATATTACGTGCTAGAGATACAACATTTTCACGTAATGTGGCAGAATCGATAAAAGTCTCATTTACCACCATGTTTGTATTATAAGCGGTAATATATGAGTTATATGCAAGCAAATTTATAATGACTGAAAGGTTAGATCCCTCAAAGTCATAGTCTGTAAAATTAGTATTTGCTCTTAAATAATCTTTAATTGAGGTTTTTATATCCTCAAAGTTTAAATTTGTAAACTGTGTTAGTGCCATTATAGTCTAGTTGGTTCTAAAATGAATGTAATCGTTTGGGTAGGCGTTGATAAACCAACTATGTCATAAGATATTGTGATGTCTAAAGCATTATTATCAGGATCTGCATCAACTTCAACGCTTTTTAAACTAACTCTTGGTTCAAAATTTGTTATAACAGTTTCTATTTCAGTCTTTATTGGATCTGTAAAATCGGTAGTTGCTAGTTCAAATAATGCCCCACTAATTCTAGTTCCAATTAGATTATTAAAAAATACCTCTCCAATTTGAATTCTTACCAGATTTTGAACAGATCTTTTAATTGCATCCTCATTTTTTAGAGGAAGAATATCATTTGTAACTGGATGACGCTTCATTGACAAAGAAATGTCTTTGAAACCCCTAGAAATTTTTTGAAGAGGCACTTTTTATACAATCTTCGTTTATTTATTCGTATTTATAGGGATTCCATAACTGGGTTCTGTTCCGTATTCCCAGTCATCATAATCTTCATCATTACGAATTTTTTCGTGAAGTTTATTTTGAATAGTCAAATTGTGAGTTTTTTCTTGTTCAAAGTTCATAATTGCTTAATTGAGTAAAATCAGAACTTTTTACGGGGTTTCTATCCCGAGATTTTCATAGTCTCATACATGAAGTCGTCTGAAGTTTCAATCTTTCTGAGGTTTTCCACAGAGTACTCTGTCAAATCTATTTCATAACCTGGATTTTTTGTAATTCTATTTTTTGTCCATGCATCATCAAACCAAAGGATTTTATTATTAGGATACGCATAGAAATTTCCATTATCCATTTTGAATACATGAGCACACTTATGTTCTGGGGTCTCACTAAAATTTGTATTCAAAGTAGATTTTGATTCCCATGACCAATCAAGAGTAAACAAATAAGTACCCTCATTTTTTTCTCCTCGATAATTTATAAGTTCAGCTCTAAGATTTGCAAGTCTAGATCTAATCTGAACATCAACATATGGGGAAAAACAATCCCACCACATACACTCTTCTAATTTTGGAGCAGGAACATCTGGTTTCCAACAGAATGCATGAATAGGTCTTCTTGTCCAGTTGACACCATTTTCTAAAAATGCTTCAAATAGTGGAACATGTTTCTCCAAAGATGCTACTGAATGAACATCACATAGTGTCACTTCTCCGTGACCTTTCTTGTGGTTATATAAAAACTCGTTACGAATATAACAAGTTATAGTCGGCAAATTGTGATTTAGATATGCCATAAAAAAAGACAGGATTTTGTCCTGTCTTATCTATAAATTATTTTGAATACGTTGACAATAATTTATCTATAGTTATAGAAGCGTCTGTCAACTTTATCACCGCCGATGTTACCATCAGCGACATTAGTAATGTTGATAAATCTATTCTATTGTCTGTATAGGTAAACTCCATCTTCGATAATAATGAGAAGTGGAATTCAAACCAATCTATTGATTATGAATTATTTTCCTTGACCTCTGTACCGCTTACCAACACCATTCCTACTTGTTGCAGAAATTTTTGTGTTCTTTGAGCGTCCCTGACGAGTATTTTTGGGATGAGATTCGATAATCTTTACCCCAGATGCAGTTTTTTTCAATGTCATAATTTATTCAATGTCGTAACCAAGATATTCTATCACGATATCGTCAGGATGGGGAGTACCATTTTGATAAAATTGATCAGCAAGTTCTTGCGTGATCTCCAACATATCCTCTTCCGTTACGGAAGAATAGATTTTTCTCCCCTGACAGTATATATCGTATTTCTCCATGTGTAATCCGACACAAATTCTAACTTATATATTAGATAACTCGTGTCTTCTCGTGTCCTACTCGACAGATTGGATCACACCAAATTTCAAATCCTGCCTTAATTGCATCTAGACAGAACGAAACATCCTCACCACACATATCTTGAACTTCTCCAGAATCGAAGACTTGCATTTGAGGAGCAAACCAAGGATACGTCATCTCTGGATGTTCAAATACACCATGCTTGATTAGTGTCCAACCAAACCCAGTATAATCGACAGTAAACGGCTTACGACGCTTTTGAATACCATCAACCATTTCATGATTCATAACACCGCCATTATTCTTGAAGTCATCTTCTTCAAGCCAGTGTGCAACCGATGTTGTTACGCCATCTTCAGTCGCATACCAACCACAAACAATATCCTTATCTATCCACACTAGGCGGTAGAACGATTCTGTATTGAATACGATGTCGCTATCAATCCAAAGTTGGTAATCATACTTTAGTTTACCATCCCAAGGAAGTTGATTTGGTCCACGAAGAACATTGGCACCAAGACACTTACAACGGGCAAAGTTGACCATTGAAGAATAGTCTTGTGAAATTTGAATTGACGCTCCATTTTGTACAAGATCAAAGCATAATTGTACAAAATTTTTGAGATATGTATATGAAACGCCTCTTCCAGGAAGACAAAAGACAATACTTTTGTCCTTGATCATTTGCTTTGCTTCTTCTAAGCTAAAATTATCTGAATTATTAGAAGATGCTGTAGGCGGTTTTGTAACCACTTTAAAACCTTTTGCCATAAATATACTTCAATTGATTTGTTTACGTAAACGGGTATCACCCAAAATTATGATACCACATTATTTAGAAACTGTCAATTTGCATATTTTGCTATTTCTGGAAATACAGTTCTCCAGTTTGTTCCCCTATCTTTATCTAACACATCAGCATATCTAATTGCATCATTAAACTCATCTTCATTACGTTCTTTCATTAGCTGTTCCCAATGTTGATTGGATATTTTTAAAACCTTTGGTCCAATTTCATCTTTTAATTCTTGAGGTAGATGTTGAGGACTTAAAAACTCGGGTTCACGTACAAAATTTGTATACAATTGCTCATAATTATTTTCAAATAACCATTTAGATGTTTCTTCTAAAGAAGTTATGCTAAACAAACTTGGTGTTACTGTTGCTCGAAGCTGTCCTTTATTATTTTCTTCTAGATATGCTTTAACTTCTTTAACATTTTCTATTGTTAGATCCCAATCTGTTGGATATCTTAACCAATGATTTCTTTCTCTTATTGCATCAACACTCCACTGAATTCCAATAAACATGAATTCATCAAAGTACTTTTTCATTTTTTTTACTGTCATCAATGTCATATTTGAAACTATGGCAAGACCAATATTTTTAGAATGACCAGTTTCAATTAATTTATCGAGTAATTTAAAACTTGGCCGCATCAACATTGGCTCTCCTCCAACAATATTAATATCATGAATCTTGTGTCCATAAGATACAATCTCATCAACAATTCTATTAACCTGTTCTGGTTCGAGTGGTTTTAATGTTCCATTGCTTAATCTTTCTTCATTATAATGAAAATTTTTGTTAAAGATAGGATCATTTATTTTCTTTATTACCGAAATTCTTGAGCTAGAATTATCTGCAAGACATTCGTAACATTGTAAATTGCAAGAATTTCCATAAATATTAATTGCAAGGCTTATAAATCTAACGTCATTATCTTTCATAGTACCGTCTGTATTAAACAGGTCTAAAAGACAATTTCCATCGCCCCTAGTACCAGGGGGATCTAAAAAGAATAGAAATTCTTTTCTAGGAGAATTGTTAACTTCTGCTTCTTGCTTCCAACAATTGCCGCAGTATGTTTCTAAAAACTCTGTTTTTTCGCCTTGAAGCATTTCTCTTCTAAGGCGATTGAATTCTTCACCTGTAAAATGATCTATGGGTAAAGTGGTTCTAGGATTAGTTTCGCTTTTCCATATAGTTGCCCAACAACATGGAGTGTAGGCTTGCATTGTCAAGTTATTATAAATTCTAAAAAAGGGAAATGAGCAAATAACTTTATTATCTTCCATTAGTAAACCTCAATATCATATTGCTTGGAAAACTGTATCGCATCATCCCAAGTATTTACAATAGGGATTCCACGAATATTTAGTGATGTATTAAGAAGAGCTGGACAACCAGTACGCTCATACCAACACTCAAGAATTTCTCTAAGGATGCTAGAAGACCATGTAGGAACTGTTTGAACTCTAGCGGTATTATCTACATAAACACATGCTGGGATGTAATCAGGACGCTTACAGTCGTATACAAAGGACATATAGCGACTATTTGCGGGCATACAGAAATAGTCCTGACAATGCTCCTCTAAAATAGCAGGAGCAAATGGACGAAACTTCTGTCTCTTCTTAACAGTATTAACTAAATCCTTCATCTGGAGTGTTCTAGGATCCGCTAGAAGACTTCTATTACCTAAAGCCCGTGGTCCAAACTCAGCCTGCCCATTTGCAATCCCACACATACCTTTGTGCAGTAATGTGTCAACGATTTGCTTGACGTCAACCGTTTTTTGAATGTTTTCACCCAAATACGGGGTAAAATTAACTTTGCCACCATAAGATAACAAAGCTGCCCCTAAGGAAGCTCCAGCATCTCCTGGATTGGGCATAATCCACATGTACGGGTGCTCATTTTGTAGCTTAGTGTTCACTACACAATTTAAAGCAACACCTCCGCCATAACAAATATTATTACTATGATGTCTTGCTTTATTGAAAATTTTTCTCAGTTCCTCATAGAGAACAATCTCAGCACTCTTTGAGTTGTCTTCTGGATTTCCTTCAAGAGAGATGGGAAAGCCCTTGTGGTTATTTCTAGAGAGCAAGTTACGCGCTTGTTCAACGTATAAGGGTTTGCCGAACGCTGCCATACCCATAAAGATGTATTCTTCGTCTAAGGGTTTCAAACCTGCCCATTTCGTATAAGCCGAGTACCACAATCCAATAGAATTTGGATACTTCTTAGACCACACTTTCTTATACTTAGCACAACCCTCCACCATCTGAGCGTACCAGATTGAAGCAGTATCCCATTCTCCAATACTGTCTACGACAACACATGCAGCATCGGAATATGGCGATGTCTGAAATGCTGCAGCAGCATGGGAGAGATGATGTGAGTAATACTGATTAGGAGTGATGTAGATATTCCTTTCTTTAAATGCACTCTTATACTGTCCCGCAAAGAACTGACGAGTACGCTTTAACCAAGGACGTTCATAGAATGCAACGATATCATCTTCAGTATGAAGCAATGCTTCTGCACATACTGATAGATTTAGATGCTTATCATGTTTTACTCTAGAATAACGTTCTGCATGGGCAGCAAATTTGATTTTACCGTTATTGATGACTGATATTGCAGCATCATGAAATCCCTCACTAATTCCAATCATTATCAATCATCTTCATAGATGTAAGGATCTTGGCGGCGGAGCTTCCATAACTTATATTCACCTTTGATCCATCTAATTAATGCCGCAATAGGGTTCATGCTAAAAACTCATAGTCAATTTATTTAGTACCCATAGTCAATCGGATGTCCCCAATCAGCAGGCAAACTGCCATGAAAATTTTCAAATTTAGAATAATACCGAACATAATCTTCTCTGTTTCTTAATTCTTGATAAATTTCTGGCGGTAATTTTTCATGGTCACTAGACCATTGATCTGGAAGATTACTTATCCTAGGAGAATTAATTCCCAGATCAGGAACAAAACAACAGGGATGAATTTTATCTAACGGAATTTGAATGTTCAAAAATTTTTCTAATTTATTTACTTCAGAATTATTACTTTGTTCCTTGAAAAAATCTTCCATGATTAAGTAGCAGACATTTTCTTTACCAAAAACATCATAAGCAATACTTACTTTTTCTGTATAATCAAAACACGGTACATTTCTAACTACATCAACAATAGGTTTAAATGTAAAGGAGGGTGGTATTACTTGCTTACCACACTTTTTAATGTCATGTACAAACATTGAATTAGTATTTGATAAACTAAAAGCACATTTTTTTGACCATAGTCTTCTAATTGGATCTCTAAAAATGCAAAGAACTTTGACATCAAAATAATCTCTCAATAAACAGTTGATCTCTTCCATTTCTTTTTGTTCCAAATCCGAATTAGTATTAGAAAAATCCCCAACTGCTAAGTATTTGTCTTCACAATACTTATCGAGGGTTAAGTAATAATTTAAATAATTTTCTAAACTAGTATTAACTCCTAAAAAAGAAAACAATTGAGATTCTGAAAATTTGGATAATACAGGGTCTTCATCATAATGCCCAGATAATAATTTTTGAGAAATCATAACAAATAAATTGTAATTAATTTCTGTATAAAATTTTTTAGCAAGTGGATTTGAGATATGATCATAATATAGTTTAAGATGATGATGTTCTTTTCTAAACCCTCCATGCACATACTGTAAATTTTTTTGAAGGGTATAATATACTGAAGTTGTTCCACACCAACCTACGCCAAGAAATAGTATAAAAGTTCTCTTCATTATTTTATTTCTATTACCTTAACTTGCTCGGCAGTATATTGTGTTGGAATACCAGCAAAAATCATCTGTTGAATTTCTTTAGCACGTTGCTCTGCGTTTTCCTTTGATAAATTTTCAAAGGCGATCATTTGATCGATATAAACATTGTACTTCATTAGGATCTATTAGTTAAATTCTATCTTTAATATTGTCAATGATATAATTTGCAATAATTTCATGTCCCAGTTCTGATGGATGATGGTGATGATAATGTTCTGGCCTATTGTCCTGAGTGTCGAGTAAACTATTGTCGTAAACTGTAGCAGTAATATCTTTAGTTTGGCACCAGGATTTCCATGCTATATCACCATTAGAAAAAATATTGACGTGCATAGATCTTACAAAAATATCGTAACTTTATTTAGCGCAGGTTATTTTTGTATGATTGCTCTAGTAGATACGCCATTTTTACCTCGCACATATCTTTTTTTAGTACCTGTTGTCTTTGGGGTTCGCCAATCTTCAAGTTTATCCCAACGCTCTTGATTAAAAAAATACTGTTGAAAATACCAAATTTCAACTTCAGTATGAGACTTGTCGCGGTTACAATCTTCACAACAACAAATAACGTTCATTAATTCATCCGTACCGCCCAAGGATTGTGGGATGATATGGTCAATCGTCATTTGGTCTTTATGTTGCCCGCAATATGCACAACAGTCGTTCCATGCTTCTTTAATCGCTTTTCTCCATAATCTTATTGCGTCTGCCTTATTGTTCGCTTGTAATTGATAAAGATACTCATCTGGAGAAGAGAGTAACATTTATTTTTTATTGGAAAGTTCCAATATTATCTATTTAAAATTTTTGTAAAATGCTTTATAAGTACGATAATTATAATACATGGAATATTGATAGTTCAGATTTTAGAAATATACAAAATAATTATAATATTAATCCAATTGATCATTACTAAATTGATCGATAATAATATTTTCTATAAAAATGATCCCACTTACTTTTTCTATCAGCTGTTATATGAATGTATTTTTTCTTTGAATCATCATACCCCTCAAATCTAGAAATAATTGTCCACTGAATAACTGCTAAGTCTGTTGTATTACCATCTGCAAACCATTCCATTGTGGTACGAGCAATCGCATCATTACTTTGTCCACAGTCAGAGATATTAACATGTTCTGCTTGATAATGATTAGCAACAAGCGTACTAAATCTTTCTTCAAGATTATTTTCTAGTTCATCTCCCCAGGTAAAAGAACAACCATTAAAGAATATCTTCATATTTATGATGTTTAAAAAAATTGAAATTTACTGGAAACCTCATAATAATTTATATTTCTAAAAAAATATTTCAAATATCATGCAACTCTTATGAGGTTTTTATACCCAAAAAATTTTTTTATAATCCTTATATCTCGTTCGCGTTTTTGGTTCGTTGTAGGTTAGGGTAGTTAGCGTTTTTAGCTTTAGGCATCGCCCCGCGAAGGTATAAGAAACCCCGCCCAAACACTGCCAATAAGTGACAATGACGAACGGGGTGAATAACTATCAGAAATCGATCACATCTGCTGTGGGTTCATTATAAGCGACTTGACAAACACTGTCAGATGTGGTAGACTGTTCATCGGATGTAAGTGCATCCAAGATCGACAAGATCTCGTTGCCAGTGTTACCCAAACGAAGTGCAGAGATCATCAACGAAGCGGACATTGTAAGTATCAACGAAGGTGTGTAGAGTGACTGTCTATTATAGTGCCGAAGTCATTGCACTAAGTAAACACAAAGTTTTCCACAGGTATCACTGAGATCGCAGTCTGTCACCCAAAGTAACACAAATGCTCTGTGGAAAACTTATAAGAAACTGGGGAAAACGTGTGGAAAACTTATGCTTTTGTGGTGGGGAGTTCTTATAAGTGTGCTGTGGATCTTATAGGTTCTCGGTGTGTCTCGGGGGTCTTATGGTGCGACCGCTTAGGCAACAACGGCAGCGGGCATTTACAAGGGTTTCAGAGACTATAAGTGTTGCAGAGATAATATAAAAGTTTTCCACAACCTTTTCCACAACCTAATTAGATTATTTTTCACATTTATTATACATTGCGCCTTTGCACATACTAACAATTATCAAATGTGCAACCGTCATCATTAGACAGAAACTTAGTGACATCGGTATAATTATCCTGTTGCACTGATGACTTCACTTTATGTTCTATGATTTGCCTTTGGTAGTGACGCACGCTATTGAGATTGTTTTCATAATAGTCATACAAACTCACCAGACGTTCACCGACAAGATCGAGCAAATCATCAATCAAATCGACTTCACCATTGCAGGTGCTATCCGTCAGCATGTCATCAATATGATCGACAAAATCTTTGGGAAACTTATCAGAAACTTTTGAGAAGTTCATTGGTTTGGTAGTCAAGGTTTTCGACGATTGTTTCTTCATTGATGATGGTTAGAATGTCATCTTCCCATCGGGTGTCATTATAATCGAAATCTGGTTGATAGTCAAGTTCGTTCATGATTCACCAGAATACAAGTGTTGCAACGTTGCCTAGTTTGGTTTGCTCATTGATGATTTGTTGAGCATGATCATAAGTCTTGACTGTTACCCAACGTGCTCTACCTTTGGTTTCTGGGAACAATCCAACTTTGTCAATGATGCGGATTTGATTAGACATCTTGGAGAAGTTTTTGTGTGTGGTGAATGATGCCCTGGGAGACTTCTTTCTGTTTGGGGATTACAATGTTACGGTTGATCTTAGGATGGATGTAGATATGATGCTTACCAGATGTGCGATGCAATGTGCATCCTTTGTCTTTCAGATAGAGAATAAATGTTTTATACTTCATGCAAACTTAGCAGGACTACCACAAGAAATGTAGAAGTCAATCATACGTTGTGCTTCTTCTTTTGTGGAGAATGATTGATAACGCCACTCGCAGTTGTTGTACGGAACTTGATAAGTGATCTGGTACATGTGATGAGATGCTGTAGGATTAGGAAGTGCAATCATGCAAGACGCATACCAGAGAAGAAAGGAATTGGCGAACCGTTGTAGTTCACAAACCACTGAAAGTTCTTCTGAAACACACACTCGCCATCCATACCGAACGCAGAAAGAATAGCATTGAGGCGAGACTTGGTGGTTTTGGTTTGCCAACCACCATCAAACAATTCGATCCAGGTTTCACCAATGCGAGCAATCAGATGTCCATGCAGATAAACATCTGTAACATTGGTGCAGGAAATGACTTCAGTGTTTGCAACTTTGAAGTCCTTGTTATTCTTGATGGCAGCGATCATCTGGAGTTCGATCTTACGCATTTGGGTGGTTCCCTTTGTTTGGTATGTGTATACCATAGCACGGCATCGGGGGGTTCGGGCGGTTTGGTGGACGGTTCGCAGACTGTCACACCCCATCCGATTTCTCTACTCAAACCATGATAAGTTTCGGTGCTGGTTGAACAGAATAGGTGCCAAGTCTGTCACATGAAATACTCACAGCATTGGCAGGTGCTCCCAGTTCGTCAACAACTTGCCAACTATCTTCAGTCTCTTCGATCACAACATAACCGAAAGTTCCTGCAATCGGCATCTTTTCAATCCCATAACGTTCTGCTGCTCGTTGAGTGCTAAAACGTTCTTTATCATTCCACCAATAGTTTGGATCTGCAAGTGTGGGACCGAAGGTGATACAAATGTAGTTCATGTTTCTTTGAGTGGTTTATACTTTTGTGGCGTGATCCGCTCTAAAAAGGATTATCCCATGTCATCGCTTGTCTGTCGCTGATGTAACCTTCCTTGTTCAGAGCATCTACAAAATTGTTCCAACTTTCGCGCTTAGCAATAACATCATCTTTCCACTTTGGTTGTTGCATAGTAAACACTTTCCAGTTGTATTTGAATTGTTGGAGTGCTTGAACTTTAGTGGTGTTTCTCATCATCTTAGGATCAATAGTGTGCTTCAGACCAATCAAGTTGTGCAGAGTATTCTGCGATCTTGTTATAGCACTTCTCACGAGTTTGCTCATCAGCACCTTCCAGGAATGAGAAGCAATACTTTATACGTTGCTCAGGATGTGACAGAACTCGTGCAATCTCCGCTTGCTGTTTTGCAACACGATCGTTGTAAGCAAACATCTCACGATCTGCAAAACTGGTTGTGTAGTAAGGGTGCATTTGATCTCCCTTTGTTTGTATGAATATACAATAGCACGCTAGGATCGCCTGTGGGGGGTTTGGTGGACGGTTCCGCGACTGGCACACCCTAGAGCAGTTCTCTTTACCTTCTAGCGTATTGTGAGCATCAATTAGACAAGAACATGTCGGAAATCAATCTCACTAATGCACCAACCTGATGCACAACTAATCTCTTCAATCAGATCCTCTTCGTTGTCTGCTTCCCAAATGCTACCAATATAACGAGTGGGCAGCATTTCTTCAGTTTCTAGTTGATCTTTCTCAGTCCAATCTGCATCATCGAGTGAACAATCAAACTCAATGTGGGTGATTTGAAATTGCATTTCAGTTCAGTTCTTGCTTGACAATGTTGAGATCAAACAGTGCATTTTTGATTGTGGATGATGTCCAACCGATTGCATACGGAGCACTATCATCACACTTTGCATCATCACGATAGTCCACTGATTGACACTTTGTGAGTGCTTCTTGCAGTGCGTCGATGATGTTGTCGATACGATGTTGAGCGTTCATTTGTTCAGCGGAGAATTGAAATGACGACGAAAAGCAGTAACAACAATAATGGCAGTGCTAATGACACCAACCAAACCGAGAAAAGTAACACCATCGCCAGTGAAAGTGTAGAAGTCAGGCATCAATCAGATTGCGTTTTTCATTTGTATGGGTATACCATAGCACGGGATCGGGTGCTGTGGGAGTTTAGTGTGCCAGTTCATAGACTGGCACAATTTGTCTTCAATCTCGATCTGAAATGTTCCAAACTCTATAGGGAACAAGTGCAGACTTTCCTTGTCTGATACGGTCACGATTGACTGCTTCCTGTTGTAAGCGAAGATCATAAGATCTCATCGCTGCTTGTACCATAGGATCGTCAATCATGTTCTCACTGATAAAATAGTTTCCAACTTGTTTCATCGTTTGTAAAGATAACTACCGAAAGGATCAACAGAATTGAACAACACTGCGCGAGCATCATCGAGCAGCAAATTATAACGCGCATCACGAACTGGTGATGCCCAGGATGCTGCTTTGTACACATCTCCATTTGATTTGTTCACAAAAGCATGAACAGATCTGCCTGTATCATTTTGCACGATCTTGTAGTATTTCTTGCCTTCAGTGATAGTATAGGAACCCAATGTATCATCTTTCCCTAATAGCAAGTTCTCAATCTTCTTGATATGATAGTCACTATCATCATTGCCCCGCATGATGCTTTCACGATGCAATTTGATCCTCCATTGGATCAGTTTGCTACGAAGAATTGCACAGTATTCTTCACAATAATCGTAGATCTTTTCAGCGGTGATAGTGGCAACCATTTGGCGTTCGATCTTACGCATTGGAATGTTTTTCAGGAACAAATGTAGTATGGCAGGGAATGGGGGGCATTTCAACCCCCCCTTGTGTTAGTTCTCAGGGTGTCACAACCTGGCGATAATCCAGAGAAACGACAACCCATCCAGTGTAATCTGTGACGTGTTCGACTAGAGCATTTGCAACATCTTCCTCGGTGTCGTTATCATCAACTTCCACCTCAAAGACATTACCAACCACAGAATGTACGACCTCTTGGCGTTCTTCTGTAGTGAAATCTTCGTCATCAAAATCAAACAAAACTTCTGTAACGTGAAGTAGAACGTTCATCGGAATGCCTCAGGAACAAATGTAATGTAGCATGGATCTCATGAGAACACAAGACCCCCTTGTGCCAGTTCTTAGAGTGTCACAAGACCGAACCGTTCGATCATAATGTCTCTAACCTGTTCACGATCGTAGCTATCACCATCTGCCCAATGTATGTCGGGAGTGGTTAAGTACTGTATGGTCGCTTCGATGATCATCTCATCTGTGGCATTCATATCATAAAGTCCACCAGGACCATAGAATGAACGAACGTAGTTGATGAATTGCATAATCACACAGATGGGGTAACTTCGATCTCTTTGATGTTCAACCCACAGAGTTGATTGTAGACACGATTTGAGATAAGATCACATGCACGATTTGCACGAGATTTCTCATACCAAATGGTCACACATCCGTCGTAGGTTTCAACACGAACTCGGTAGTTCTTCATGATCAGTAGTTAGAAACAGTGGTGTAAAGAGTGTTGGTAGAGTTATACCAGAGATCAACATCACACTGGTATTCTTCACTCAAATTGTATGCGATGTCGTATGCTTTATCGAGATCGGTAGTTTGGTTCTCCCAAGGAGCAGAAGGGCATCGGATGTCAATTCGCATTTCATTTCTCATTTGTATGAATATACCATAGCACGCCAGGGAGCACCGTGGGCGATTTAGTGTGCAGTTTCGCAACTGTCACACTCGATGCGCTCCAGGGATTTATTATAGTATTCTGGATCTCTTTCACATCCTCGATACAATCTACCACAACGATTTGCAGCGATAGCAGTAGAACCAGAACCCATAAAGATGTCCAGCACAGTATCACCAGGATTGGTATATGCACGGATCATTCTATCAAGAACTTCCAGGTTCTTTGTGGTTGGATGCCATCCACAGAAGTCTTTTGATGTCGTATGATTATTCTTTTCCCACACACATGTGGGGATAGTTCCTTTCTCATACGCTTCCCCAGTTCGCAGGTTTTTCTTTACCTTACGTTCCACACGAATGTCATCAGCATTGAATAGAAACTCTTTGCCTTTTGACCAACACCAAGCATA
>Ga0172366_10000246_pt1 | contig 36450 bp, 45 predicted proteins | sample LakKivSesite69cm_FD_114533 | JGI IMG/M metagenome (GOLD analysis project Ga0172366, IMG submission 114533) | Sediment microbial communities from Lake Kivu, Rwanda - Sediment site 69cm | ecosystem: Environmental > Aquatic > Freshwater > Lake > Sediment | place: Rwanda: Western Province, Lake...
GCGAGAGTATTTTAATTCTCAGAGGGCATTTTTTTGGCTTCACGAGGAAAATGATCCAAACAAATCATTGTTTGACTTACAACCCGTAAGAAATAGGGTTATCTCTTTTAGACCATTAAAAGCCGAAGTTTTTGCTTCCCTTGAAACGGGTAATGAATATATAAATACAAATGAGTCATTTTTTGGCCCAAAATTTAAATATGAGTTATTAAGAGGAGATTATAAGCAAATATTTTTTAATGATACACGTAGTAGATGGAGAGTCCCAAACTTTACTCATTTTAGAATAAATGCGCATCATAAGAAAAGGGGCGGACAATCAGTTGACTTCCAAGAAGATACATTTATATATAATGGATTTAAATTGGATGGCGACCCGTCGACATTTGGGCCGCCAGTAAATATGATTATCAATCTTCCAGGGCGCTATTCTGAAGCCAAATTTCCAGATAATTTTTGGGATCAAGACTGGATGTTAACAGATGATGACAGGGGTGCCGGTGTCGTCGGTATTATTGCAGCTCAATGTGTTTTAGAAACCAGTAGTGATAAAATAGTATTTAAAACTAAAAATCATTTAGGAATGGATTCCTATTTTAGAAATGGGAAGTGGTTTCCTTCTTGGGGCGGTTATGGTGGTAATTTATATAATGACTTACATACAACTCAGCTGTATGTAAGGATATATCATGCCTGGCCAAAAGAGTTAACTATATACGATCCACAATTTTTCGCGATAATGCATTTTAATGACGGAGTTTCTCTTACTGGTGTTAAAAACGAAAATGGTATTGATGTTACAGAGTCAAATGTTGATATAAGAATTCCAACTAAATCTGACGGAGACGTACTTCCAACCGGTGTGCTTATTTCTTCTTCTAATCCTCAATTATTAAATAAAAATTCTTGGAAAATTGATCCTCAGAGAAGAGGAAAACTTCTTCCATATTCTTATGAATTTTTAACTATTGGAATAGGAAATGAAGTTTTTATTGTTAGCGGAGGAACTCAATATAAAAATAATGACAAATTTACAACAAGTGGTGGGGCTGGAAGTGGTGTTGAGTTAAATGCTTTAACTGATAACGGTTCAATTACTGGATTTCAAATAATTAATCGTGGGTATAATTTTATACCGCAAGATTTCTTGCCATCAGCCGCTAATGCTAAATCAAGAGTTAAAATAGTTCCCGCAAATAATTCAGTTGGTGGTAAAAATTTTGAGGGATATGTTAAATTTGGATTGTCATATAAGGCAGGGGGTCTTGATCAAAAGCCAAAACAAGTTTCTACTGAGAGCTATTTTCAATTAACTCCAAATCCGACGGGAGTGTCAGATGAAACGGGTGGTTCCCCAGGATTTATACCAATAACTAATATTGAGAAAGAAACAGTTGTTGAAATTTCAAATAAAAATAAAGACAAAAAATATGATTTATTTTTTCATTTTCATAATGATATAACACATACATTTGCTTTAGAATGGGGGACAAGTCCTTTAGCTTTTGAACAAGATGTAACATTAGAGATTTCAATTTAATTACAAAATTTTGTGTATAATATACATATAAAACCTTAAAAAGGAGAAAATAAATAATGGCAAGTATAAACTTTTTTGGTAATGTTCCGTCCTCAAGCTCGCCGTCTGGAATTAATCATGGCGCCGGTTCTGGACTTGGTTTTTACGGTATATCATACGGAACCTCAGTTCCCGTTGGTCAATATCAAGATAGTACATGGGTAACAAATGCTAACGGAACAGCTACTGATCGTTATGAATTAAATAATATAAAATATATGCACCCTTCTAGTGGTCGCTACAATAATGCAACTACATATGCACTTTCCGGCATACCTAACTATTATGCGCCGTTAAACATAAGATTTACACATTCTGAGGCCGTTAAAGTTCAAAATTGCAAACTTAGAATATTTGATCGTGTTGATGTTGAAAATCATGCAAGTGGAGTTGATACTCAGGTTTATGAAGTTCGTCATCCAAGTCTTGTCGTGAACACTCCGGGGCTTAGCTTTAGGGGAACGGGGACTCATACGTGGGTTGAATATGATTCTGCTTTAAGCGCATCGCCAGCAGATTATACATGCACTAATTCGCCGGGGATTAGCGGACTTAACACTGATTCTGGAGATCCAATAACTGGGGATGGAATAATTAAGCAGGGCGCTGCTCATGAAAGCACTAGGCATGATTGGTATGTAGCTTTAAGTGCTAGTCCGCATAGTGTTGGTTCAAAAACTGATTACGGACTTTATTTTACTTGTGAATATCTATAAAAAAAGCCACCCCAAAAGGGATGGCTCTGATTAATAGGCCGCATTTACTGCGGCTTATTGTATTTATGCCAGCCGTTCAATCCGGCAAGAATATTTTGGTCATCTTCGGGAACCCTCTTTGGAAATAGATTTTCAGATCCGTCATCAAGGACGCCAAAACCCTTTTTATACCACATGAGGGGGCCAGCAACAACAACCTTTTCAAAGTATTCTGCTTCTTTTTCCTTTCCCTTCTCGTCTGTATACTTAGCCTTTCTTACTCTATAACGAACATCTCCTCCAGAGATGACTTTACCATCAACCTTAGCCATGGGCACATCTTCAAAAACTTCTTGAAAATGAGATAGCTTTCTGAATAGTTCCTTATCAGAGTTACCTTCAATTTCAACCGTTAGTCTTGAATCAGCGGTAGTATACGTTAACTTCATACATTTCTCCAATCTTCTATGTAGCCAATAATTGAATCTGGTATATTATCAGATTTACGTTGAAAATCATTTAACTTATCAATAGCTTCGCTAGCTACCTTCTTTGTAATTTTTCTAGTAACTAAAACATTAAATACTTCCTTAAAAAGGGAAACGGGGTTAATATTTAGTTGTTTGCATTTAACGTTTATAAACGTCGCCTGGGGGTCTGTCATTCTACTTTGATCATCATATTCTCCCGTAGAAGAAGTTATTTTAGAAGATTCCCTGACTATCGCAGCCGTATTCTTTTTAGTTATTTCTTCTGCGGAAACAGCTCTAATTCTAAGAGCCTTTCTTAATGCTCTAGCTTCGGCCCTTGTTGCCGCCGTAGCCACCGCAAAGACGCAGAATGCATCATCTGTATTGCCCTCCCAGCAGTCTGCAACATCAGAAAAACACATACCGTTATCAAATTCTACCTTCCAAACCACCGTAGCTCTTCCGTGTGAATTATCATCTTTTGGAGGAAACACTTGTGTCGGCCCACTAAAAACAACCTTACCGATAAGCACTTCGGATACTCTCCTGAGACCAGCGGCGAGAGGCATACCGTCAATTAATTCATTCTCTTGAAAGTGGGACATTACGTAGTCATTCCACTCGGGAGAAGTTACGCTGGGGACATCATCCTGAACAATAAAATCCTTGACGGAAGTATTAGTGTTCATTGGTGACTGTAATTCAACATTCTTAAAAAGATCTTCTGTCGACTTCGAATCTAACATCATAATTCTACCTCAATATACCTTTGTGATCTAGGTGGAAAATTTTCTTCAATTTCTCTAAGTTTATTCAAAATAAAACCATAAATATCTTCTTGTTTCTTTAGAGAAACCGAAGATAATACCTTTACTCTTATTATAACATAACCCTTGCTCAAAATCAAGCCGTTTTTTTGCAAATCTGAATTTAGTTGCTTCTGAAGCCTTTCTTCGCCCCAAACTGGAAGAAAGTGAGACGGCCCATCTATCTCTATAATAGTCTGAAGTTTTGGTATATACAAATCTATTTCTAATTTTTCATTTTGGATCAGGTTTTTCTTGTGAAATTCTATTTTATAGCCACCGTCAGAGAGTTTTCTCAAAAGGAATTTTTCAAGCTTTGACCCCTCTTTGCCAGCCTTTCTTATATTCTCACTAGCCAACTGGGATATTCTAGCCTTCTGTTCATCGGTCATTTTATCCCATCTATCTTTTGCTATCTTGGTTCTTCTTTCTTTTTCCTGCTCATCCATTTCGCCCCAGTACTCTGAAAGCCCGGCGCTTATCTTTACCCTTTCTTCATAAGATCTTTTTTTTCCAAGCGTTGGGTGGTTTGATCTACCGTTTTTCAGGGTATTCTTTTGGGCCTCGCTTCTACTTTTAGTTGCCTTTCCATGTTTTTGAAGTATTCTTCTTATCTTGTTTGGATAAGTATTATACATCTCCGCTATTTCGTACGTGCTTTTATTTTCAGTTTCATAAAGTTCGATTATGTCGTTTTCAGTTACTTGCATATTTAAGCTCCAAAAATTCTTCTGCGCTGAAATTGTTTATTAATTTTGCGTCTATATCCGTCAATCTTTTTAACTCTTGTTTTGATTCTTCGTCTATACATATCATTGCAATGTTTTTACTAATTTGAAGTAGATAAAGCAAATTACTCCTTTGATTTTTTCTATACAGAAAATAAAGTTTGAATTTGTTGATAACTCTATTTGCAAACATTGCGTTATCTATTGTTGTGGCAACGAGAACACCGGTATAGTTCCATATATCCGTTGAATTAAACATGCCGAAATTACTTTGATATGGATTGTAATCAATGTCATTATAAAACAAGCTTGCATCTGACACTGTATTATTTTTTACGGCACTATTCAAGCATTCGAATATTTTCTCGTTTAAGTTGTCTTGACCGAGCTTGTCAATATAAAAAGCCAAGTTCATTTTAATTCCCCGTTTGTTTAAACCAATTTATTGTTTTTATAAGACCGTCTTTTAAGCATGTTTTTGCTTCAAAGTTTAACTTTTCTTTTGCCTTTGCTACATCTAAAGATCTTCGCGGTTGGCCGTCTGGTTTAGATTTATCAAAGCGTATTGTTCCGGTGTAATTCATAATATCGCAAATTGTCTCAATTAAGTCTAGAATCTTGATTTCTTTACCGGTTCCGATATTTATCGGGCTTGAATCGGTGTCAACGTCTAAGGATTTTAATATTGCTTCTACACAGTCCTCTACGTATAAAAATTCTCTTGAGGCTTCTCCGGTTCCCCACACATCTATTGATGGCTCATTATTCTTTATCGCCATGTCTACCTTCATAATTAATGCTGGTATAACATGACTCGTAGTTAAATTAAAATGATCATAAGGTCCATACATATTGCACGGCACCAAAACATTAGATTTAAAATCATACTGTTTTCTGTATGCTATAAGCATTTCTATAAGCGTTTTCTTTGCTACGCCATACGGTGCATTTGTCTCTTCTGGATAGCCATTCCAGAAATCCGACTCTTTAAATGGGGTTGGCGTAAACTTTGGGTAGCTGCAAACTGTTCCTAGCATAATAAATTTAGGAACCCTGTTCTTCATTGATGCATGAATAATATTCATACCCATAGCGAGATTATCGTATATAAATTTTCCGGGATTTGCTTGATTTGCTAAAATACCACCCACACTACCAGCTGCATGAATTATAGCATCGAATCTATATTTTTGAACAATGTATTCCGCCTTATCTTTATTTGTTAAATCCCAGTTTGATCCTATTCCGATAACTTCATTATTATTTTCCAGTAGTGGTTTTATATTTTTCCCTAAAAACCCCGTAGCTCCAGTAAGCAATATTTTCAATTTAATTCTCCATTATTACTTTATATATTTCTTCGTACCACTCTTTGTATTTAGAATCTATTTCTGATAGATTGTCTTGACGATTTCTGTAATAAACTAGAATTTCTGGCAAGTTATGTATTATTAAACCTTTTTTAAGAGCCTTTGTCCAAAGAATAAAATCTTCTGGAATGTGCTCCGGTGATTCTTTATATCCACCAATAGATAGTATTTTACTTTTCTTAAACATTACCGATGGGTGATTAATAAAATGCGTACTCACCCTATAATAATCTTGTGGAATATATAATGGATGATTTGTTATATGTTTATTTCCGAACATTTGTTGTAGTTGCGTCCCAAGAATATCAACTTGTGGATTCATAATCATATAATGAATTTGTTTTTCAAGACGTTCAGGCAATATAATATCATCCGAATCTAATCTGGCAACATATTCGTAACTACATTTTGTTAAACCATAATTCAAAGCTATTGAAAGATTTTTTTTACCAGCCTGTCTTTCACAATTATAAACATAAGTCATATTTTGATTTATATTTTTAAGATAATCATTTGTATCGTTATTAGTAGAACCATTATTAATAATGATTATTTCGTATCTTTTATAGGTTTGGCCGTAAACACTATTCAGACATTCTTCTAAATAGTTTACTTTTGTATTGTAAACCGGTATCAATACTGAAATCATATTGTTATCCATTCTGCGGGAATTATATCGCCAGTATGCAAGTTAGCCTGTGGTCCAAACCACTTGCTTGGGGCAATCACTTTTTTATTAGGATTTTGATTTAACCATGCGGCCCACCAACTAAAACTGCTATTTGCGATAATATTATGCTTGCAAAAACTCATTAGCCGCATATCTTCTATTCCAGTTCGCCCCTCCATAAAAACCATACGGTCAAATTTTAAATTTGTCTTACACCAATCAATCTCATCAGAGAACACATATAATTTATTATAGTCTCCAATAGCTTCAATTCCAGAGTAAAAATAAGAAATTGGTTGAACTGGATGATATCCGTTTGAAGTAACGTAGTCTGTTCTTCGAACGTGAATCGAGATAGAATCTGGCTCTATCGCCGCTTTGCATTTTGCCACTTCGCTAAATGATGGTAAAAAATCTGAATAAATTACATCTTTATACTTTTGAAAGTAATACTCAGATTGCCAATAGCCGTCAAGATAGATGCTTACATTTCCTAAGTTCTCTATTACTGAGAGAGTATTTAAATAACTGAAACTATCTCTTACGATTGCCCAGTATCGATCAGAAACTGCTAGTTCTTTTTTATCGAAAGTTTGATATCTTAAATTGTTAAAAAGTCCCAATTCAAATTTTCTTGGCGTTAATCCTTGTTGATTATTGTAACCATCTATATCAATGTGCATATATGTATTTTTTTCTAGTGCTAAAGCTCTACCAAAAGTCCATTGAAACATTTGATTTCCAAGGCCACCTATTATTTTAGTTATTATCATATATTACTTTCTTTAAAAATTTTTATAGCTTCATTTGTCCAGCCATTATATAAAATATTATTATTTATTATATATCCATTTGAGGTTAGAAAAGATTTAGCTTCTTCATTATTAATATGTAAATTTTCATAATAAATTTTTTTTATTTTGTATTTATCAAAGTCAATACTTTTAATTAACTTTAAATCAAACCCTTCAGTGTCAATAAATAAAATATCTAATTCTTTTAAATTATATTTTTCTAATATATTATTGATTGTCGAACATTCAACCCATTGTTCAATAATAGCTTCCGGTTTTACGTAATGTTTTAATATATTTTCTTTAAATAAAGAGGATAATTCAGAATAATTACTTCCAGGTTTATCTGGATAAATATTTTCATCGCAATTATAATATTTTATATTTTTTAAATTATCATCGTCAACTATAACAATATTTTGAATTATTGCATTATATCCATCATAACACTGTTTTAATTGATCATTAAACTTTGAATTTGGCTCAATTAGAAGTAAGAAATTTATTTGATTAGTTTGATAGCTTTTTACTATATTTGTAAAATCATCGTATCCTTTATGGCTTCCAACTTGAATAATATTCATATTTTATATTATATCCATTATTATTTTAAAACAGGCTTCATAATTAAAATAATTATTTAAAATTTTTTTTCCATTTTCTTGTAATTTAAAAATTTCATCATCAGTTTTTATTTGCAAAATATTTTCTATATTATTAATTTTTGAACTATCTATTAAGATACCAATATCTTGAAAATCAAATTTATTTTTAAATGGTATAAATGGTTCATCATAAATATATACTGGAATAGATCCAGCGCAAAGTGATTCATAAATTCTAAATGAAGTTAAGCCATATCCTCTTGGACAAAGAGAAAATATACTTCTAGTCATAATATTTTTAAATTCATTATAATTTAATGATTCAGATAAAATAAATTTTGGCGAATTCCGCAAAATTGCAAACATTTCATTTCTAATTGAATGGGTATTTCTACCAACGAATGATGCAAAAATATCTTTTTTATTATTTTCAACAAAACTACATATACAATTTAATGGTATCTCATAAGATTTTTTTTTATATTTTCCATAGCCACCCTGTGCGAAAATTAAAATTTCTAAATCTCTTAATTCATTTAAAATATTATCATCATATTGCACAATAGTAAAATATTTTTTTGATCTATCTAAAGAATCTAAAAGATATTGAAGTTCTGATAAATTATCATTTCCATAATTTTTACTTATATAATAATTTGTCCAAAAAATAGGCAAATATAATCTATTTATTTTTGGTGTATTTTTAATATATTTATCATAAAAAAATTCTTCAAATATCATATTATTTTCTGGTGGATATGTTATAATATTTCTTGGTCTAAATTTATCATTTATTGAAATCATTATTTAAATTTTCCAATTAAAATTATTATCAAAATTGGAACTATCTTTTTCTGTTAATACATATATACTATCATCACTAATCATGTGATGATATGAAAGTCCTTCTGTGCATTTGATTTTAAAATCATTTTTTATCAAAATATAATTTATATACTTACTATCTACAGCAAATGGATTTGTATTATCTTTTTTTAAATTATCAACAAGACAATTTATTGCTTTATTAGAAAAAAATTGATTCCCTGTATTTAAAAATGTACCCTCACTATTATGTAACACATTCCAATTTGATTTATCTATAATAAAATTAGATAAATTTCTTTTTTGATAATCAAAATTTGGTAATGCTTTTTCTGCTGAATATATTAAACTTGAGTCAAAATTGCTTTTAATTAATTCTTGTTTTAATATTTTAAGATAATTTTCTTCAAAAAAGTTATCACTATCAAAAAGTAGTACTCTTTCATTTGTAGCACTTGAAAGAGCTTCTATTTTATTTAGATATACCCCTAAATTTTTTTTATTTTGTTTTATTTTTATTTTATTTGTTGACCACTCACAGCTATTTAAAATATTAAAATCTTCACTATAGTCATCTATAATTACAATTTCATCTAAATCTTCATAACATTCATATTTTTTAACAGATGCAATTAATTTATCAGCCCTATTATATGTTGTTAAGGCTAGACTAAATTTAATATTTTTTTCAATATTCATTGACATATAAAGAATCTCCCCATTTAAAATCTGTTAATTTTGTTTCTTTATTATTATTTATCACAATATATTACTTATTACACTTTGCAATCTATCTGTTAGAGTCACAAAAGGTTTTGCTAACTCATAATTTTTATCTATGAAATATTTCTTTTGAGAATATACTTGTTTGTTTAAAGAGTTGACGGCGCTTATTATTTCGTTTGCATTGTTAGCGATTATCATTCCTCTTGTGTCAAAAAAATCACCTATATTAGGACAGCCAAAATAAATTGGCACTGTTTTTGTTATTAAACAATCTATTAACTTTTCTGTAAAATAATTTTTTTGTATTGAGTTTTCAACACAAATATGAAATTCAGAATCAAACAACGGCTCTTTTTCATTTAATAAAATTTTGTTATTATAATGATTATCTATAGAACCGTGACTACTAATGTAAAAGTCTTTTGTGATAAAAATTTCATTTTGCCTCCTATGTATTTCTTGTCTCATTTTGTGTCCAATTGTCCAATTTTTATTACCTGTCAAGTGAGAAATTTGAAATTGCTTCTTATTGAACTTATAATTGTGAACCCACGATGTACCAAATAGCATCATGTGAGAATTTGGACAATTTTTTAGAATATCTTCATCGTATGCCAAAATTGCATCAAAAAATTTAAAATTATTTATTGCTAATTTCTTGAAATTGCTTATTGCTTCAGCTTCTTTTACCCATAGTATCTTAAATGAATCTTTTGTTTCGTTAAATCCATGAAAGCTATCAATGAATAAATCAACTGGTTTGTGATAATTAATCTCAATTGCTGGCCAACTTTTGTCTATATTACTTACTAATATTTGTTTCATGTCAACTGTTTAAATACTGATTTTTTAAATTCAAAAAACACATTTTGCTTTCATAACTCATAGACCTAAATTCATACATATATTTGTCCATTAAAAATAAAAATGGATTAGTAGAACTCATTGGCTCATGCCACATATGGAACATATCTATTGGGGGATTGTCGGCATATCCTATATTTGTTACTGTAGAAATTTTATCCCAAAATAATTGATCTTCAGCGGCATATCCCCAAAATATTTCAGGATCAAATCCTCCGACTTCAAAAAAAAGATCTCTAGATATTAAAATTGACCCACCTTTAGACCCTTTTAAATCTGGAGCGGACGTGTTAGATTTTATTGATTCATCATCTACGCTTTGTTTTCCGTCAATGACATTACTTGTTAATTCTTTAGACATGTATAATATGTGCCTATTGCCATAAGGTTGTAAACATCTAAAATTATTTAGATTTTGTTCTAATTCTGCAAAAAAATTTTTTTTGACTAAAATATCTACATCATGCAACAGATAATAATCTGCTGCATTTGAATACTTTACTCCAAAATTGTAAACAAAACTTCTGCTATATTGAGATGCATTATTTCCTAAAGTCCATATATAATTAACTTCATTGTTTAGTAAAAATTGATGTTTTGGCTCGCTATCATGTTCAATAAATGTCAAACATATTTTTTTAGTGCAGTTATTTATTGCGTTTTTAAATGATCTCATTAATGGTTTCAAAAATTCTGTTCTATTTCTAAATCCTATAATAACATTGATATCATATTTGCAGTTATCTATCAAATTTATTTTTGATTGCAGTTTTATTTTTTCGTAAGAAAATTGCCCCTTAATACAGTCATTAAATATATTCATAACTATCCTTAAATAAATACATACCAGTCTTCATAGATATTTCCTTCATTACTTACATTTTCTATTTCCAATTTACAGATGGATAAAATATTTCTTTATTCATATCATGTGTCTTTTGTAAAGATCTAATTTTTCTTTATCTATTTGAATGTTATTTATCTCAATATTTTCTACAAGAGACTTATATACAGCATATCGTTTCAAAGCCCATGTAGAATACCCAACATTTGTAGACTCATAACCTTTTTTATAAATTTTTGATCCACTTCCAACCCCGGCAAAATGAATAAACCAATCTCCATAGTCTAAATCTTCGTTCAAAACATCGTAAATATTTTTTCTATCTCCATATTTATTTGGCCCGCCAGTTTGGTTATAGTCAAATGTATAAATTCTACCGCCACTATCCAATATATCAAAAGATATATTATCAAAAAAATCTAGAATTGCCTTTCCTCTAAACGGTTTTCCATTTATGTAATCTGTCAAATCATCGATATTTGTGATAGATATTTTAGATTTGTTAAAACCTAAAAAACACGTTGCTACAACATCTTGCATATGTCTTATATCATTTCTTCCATTTAAATTAAATTTGTACGGTCTAACTGGTCCGACTAAATCGTAGTTATCTTTGAGTTTAATTTTAATATTACTAATACATTCTTGTCTGAATATTAAATCACTATCAAAATGTATTATGTTATTTATTTTACCGCTATGATTTAAAATTGCTTCTGCAAAAATTCTAGCTGTCCCGGCATGTCCTTGAGAATATAGAATATCAATATCGCTATTTTCTTCAATTAGAATAGGAATTATTCTTCTGAACTCTTTTAATTCATCTAAATCATTTTTTGTGCAAAAAACGTATACATTATCATTGTGATATTTATAGAAGCTTTTAAGACAGTGTTTTAAAACATCGGAACAATTATATGATTCCGTAAATATAAAATATTCACTCATAAGTTATCTACCCTATTATTGATTTTTTTTGATCTTATATATCTTGCAATTTGTTCTTGCTTGCGTATATCTATCTTGTCCTCGCTTAAAGGATTTGTTTTATTATAAACATACATCACTTCTTTTACATAAGCAGATCGTTCTCTAGCCATTTCTAACATTGGATACATAAAAGCTGCATCGCCAGACATGTCTATATAGTTTCCATTTATATCTCTAAAATCATTGTCGTTTATTTTTAAAAATAAATTCCTTCTAAATGTTCTAAGATGAGATGCTAACCATCTAGGGTATAGCTTAAATGTTCCATTTATTTTTATTTCTTCAGGATATTCATGGTATAAATGACTAACGCTTTCATATGGATAATGACAATATGTTCCATATGTTAACCAAATATTCTCATTACTATAATATGAATTTAAAGTATCTAATACGCCAATATTTGGTAGCCAATCATCTAAATCTACAGTAACTATTACATCGCAATCGTCAGCTATTTTTACTCCATATATTGTGTTTTCAACTTGATATTTTCTAGTTTCATTTTGAATCAAAGTTACTTTATTTTCGTATGTTTTTTTTATTTTTTCTAATTCTTTATATGTATTATCAGTGCTTCCCGCATCTATACAAATAATCCTAAAATTTTGATAATTTTGATTTAGCATTGTTTGCATAGAATGGGCAACCCATTTTTCGCAATTAAACCCGCAGCATATAAAGCCGAATTTAATTTCTGACATATAAAGCATCTCCCCACTTACGACCTGTATCAAAATGCCAAACTCTTTTAAAAGAACGCTCATTCAAAAAAGCATCTAAATCGCCTATCAAACAATTTCCTTCATAAAGTTCATCCATATTTATTTCTGTGTATATCATATCAATATGTTTTATGGTATCAGTAGCACCATTTAAAACATGCATTTCGTAACCTTGAACATCCATATTCAAAAAATTGCAATCGTTAATCGAGAATGAATCTAAAAGTTTAACTGGTATTTTTATTTGATGTGTAAATAAAACTTCTGGATGTTGCTCAAGATGCTTTTTTGGATTTAACAATGATGATGACTGGTTGTTGCTTGCTACATTGAAAGTAAAATCCCCTTCAATATCACCGAGGGCGCAGTTATATTTATTAACAATATCTGGTATTTGATCAAAACATTCTTTTATTGGTTCAAATATATGTATATTATTTGTGTATTCTAAATAGCTAGGTATTTCTTCCCCAATATGCCCACCAACGTGGATAATACCTTTAACGTCAAACTTAAAATCGTTAATAATATCTCTAAATTTAATAAACATTTTATCTCCTAAGGTTTGTAGTTACTATAATAGAAATTGTTACCCAAAATAAACATCCGAAATTTGATTTAATACTTTCGCAATATTATTTACCTTTAACGCTTCCATAAGCGAAGCGGCACGATTAAAGCAGGTATGCTTTGTTTTTATTTGATTTTTTATAGCAGTAGCTATATCTTCATCATCTTCGTTTGAATCAAATAAATCAGCAAGAACTTGACTACTTTTTTGTTCATCATTAGTTTTTAATACAACCTTCTTTGACTTGAATACTGCATCAAAAAATAATTGAGAAAATGTTACAGATAGATCAGCTGCCAATATTATTTTTTTATATTTATCATATAAAGAAGTCATGCTACCCGCGTTTACATTAAAGTCAAAATATTGATCTTGAGTTCCTATGCCAAGCTTGTGATAGCATTTAAGTTTATTTGTATGTTTATCGGCAAATTCTTTACTGTCTGATAATATCGCCGTTTCTATATTGAATTCTGGAAGATTTTGTTTGGGCAGAAATAGATCAACGGCGGGTAATAAATTGACAACTTTCTTTTTGCATTTCGGAGTAAAAATTAATTGATGTAAATTAGATATAAAAAATGGACATGTTACACTATTTTTATCTAATATATTTTCTAGAATATCTAGATAACTATCTTGTGCCCCAGTAATATTTACTATTAATTCTATTTTTTTATTTTTGCTAAGATATTTGAGTATATCATTTAAGACCGGAGTCATATAGTGACATAATAATATATCCGGTGAGGAAGAATCTAATGCATCGAAAGTGCTGATTGAGCTTGTATTCCAAATATTTGATTGCACCACTTTTGTCATCTGAAGACATGTATTTAAATACATTGGTTCTGTACTTAACGTAGAAGTATAATCTTGTATAAGTATTTTCATTTAAGCATTCCCTTTAATGTTTTTATATTATCTATTTTTATAGATAAATCGCTGTTTTCTACTACGAGTAACTTTGATTTTTTATTCATTTCATTTATAGCTTCAAACATGAATTTATTTTTAAAATCTGGATTACTTATTATATTTGAAAAATGATTTATATCTTTATGTCCATATAAGTAAAGTATTTCAGACCAATATTTGCTTTTTAATCCTATAGACATATTTTCTAATAAGTTATCATTATGTATAACTCCGACTTCAAAATTTGAATTGTATGGGCTATTTTGTATTAAAATACAACTCGTATCTAAATTCACTTTTTGTAAATGATTGTTATTTATTATAATACTGCCATCAAATAATATAATCCTATTATTCATTGTATTATTTAAACACAATCTAGCACTCTCACAACAATTTGAGTGATAGTGCATTTGATTCTCTACGATTCTTATGTTTATATTGCTAAATTTAGATTTAATAAAATTTGCGACCTTAGTAACTTCAAATCCTGAACATAATATAATTTCAAAATTAGTAAAGCATGATTTTATTGTTTCTACCTGTTTTTCTATTATTGTTTTTTCGCCAAAGTTTATTAGAGAGAGTGGGCCGTGTGATTTCATTCTATGTCCGTGGTCTTCACCCAATATTATTATAGTCACCAATTCCTTTGTGGCTAATGGTATATCTTTATATTTTGGGCTTACAATAAACCTTTTTTTATCTCTCATATCTTTTATACATATTTGCATTTATAGATTCTTCTCTTAAGTCATCTATCATTTTATCAAAATTGTTATATGAATTATAGTTATTGTTAATATACCAAAACGGCATTGCTGATACCCCGTTTGTTTCATATAACATATTTACTTCTAATTTTTCATTTATTGATTCATTTATTTTTTTGAGAAAATTTTTCGGAAGCATAGCATCGTGATTTATTTTTACGATAAAATTGCACATGCTGCAAGTTCTACACGCATTATAATCTACTAATTCATTATCTAGTTCAATAAATAAATCGCATCTAACATCTTCTATTTTATTAAAATAGTTAACATAATTAAAAAGTTTTGACGCATTTTTGTTATGTTTTGATGATATAACTATTTTGTATTTTCCCTTTGTATAGTTTATTTTTTTCAAACTTTCTATAGCTATATCAGATGAATAATCATCGTGATCATACACAATGATACCAAACGTTAAGGCCGTTTTCTTCTTAGCTTCGTCTAAATCTTGATACTCTTCTCTATACAGATTGCAAAATCTTTTAAGAAGATACCAAGATTTTTCGTCTTCAGTATGGATAATTGCCTTATCTAATTTTTTAAATTTATTTAATCTATTTGCTTCACATCCGATTTGACTATTATTTTCGTAAACTGCGTATGCACATTTTTCACAATTAGTTTTTATCTCTGACACAGGTAATTTCATAATGAGTACCATTTATTTGAGTTGTTTTTATTTTTAAATTGAAATATTTTAATAAAGTTAAAACTCCGTTTAGTGTAGTCATCGACTGCTTGGATCTTATCATTTCTGAAGCATCATTATCTTTTATCATTGAGCTTAAAACGTTTTTACAAAATAAGTTTATATCTGTCCCGCCAACAACAAGAGTACCACCTAATCTTAACTTTTTAACTATGTTTGTTATACATTCTTTTATTTCTTGTATAGAAAAATCATCTAATACTTCATTAGCTAAGATAAAATCGCATTCGTTATCTGATAATGCTAATAAATTTTGTAATTTAATATTTCCGCTTGTTGATGGATCATATGTTATTTGGGTATATCCCCTTATTGATTCTTGTGATTTTTTAATTAAATGTACTTTCATATATTAACTCCATATATATTATCAAATATAGTATTCCAATTATTTATAAAATATTGTTCTGAAAATCTTTCAACCACCGTTTTTCTTGCCTCTAACCCTAATCTATTCCTAAGTTCATCTGATTTTAATAATAAATCTATATAATCTCTAAGCTCTTCTTCATTATTTGATATGAACCCATTGACTCCATTATTTATTATATCTGGAATCATACATGTAGCTGTGCTAACTACCGCGCACCCGCAAGACATGGCTTCAAGTAAAGAAGTTGGAACTGGACTAATTGTTGAGGTGTTTAAAAATACCTTAGCGTTTCTATATTCTTCCACAAGATCTTGTATCGATGCTGCTGGTTTAGATAATCCCGGTGTATTTCCAATGAGTTTTGTTTTTATACCATTTGTTATTCGCTGCCACCCCTTAAAATTACAACAGTAATCGCGATTAACATAATCGTTAACAACAGAAAGTACATGGTCATTTTTTGGGATTATAATTCCTTCTTTTATTCTTGGGCTAAATAAATCTATATCAACTGAATGATGTATAACCTTTCCGCTCATTTTCCATTGTTTGTGTGAATATTCAGAAATAAAAATATTTATGTCGCCAGACATTTGGCGAAACGCCTCGGTTTGTTGGTTTGGCCAACTTGGTATTGGAAGAGTGTGTTCTAAAGAAATTATTGGTAAGTTTAAAATATTTTGAATTTTCTTTGATACTTGAAATTGACCAAACTTACTTTGCGATAAAATAAAATCAAAATTTATTCCATGATATAAAGTATTTTTTGGTAAAATATAATAATTCTTTGGTATTTCTGCGTACTCTTCATTCCATTCTTTACACCCTTCGTATCTAAATGAATAAAAACTATGTCCGGTTTTAGATAGCTGTGTTTGATATCTTTCATGCGTATCAAATGTAAGTATATTATACTTTTGCTTTTTACCAAAAGATTTATTTAATATAGAAAGTGTTTGACTACTCACTAAGAGTCTCCTTAATTAGACTTGCGATTTTTTCATATGAAAAATATTTTGCTCTTGTTAATCCATCAATTTTGTAATGTTTATCATTTTCATTATTTTTATTTTCATAATAAAATCTCATCATCCCTCTTATTTCTTTTTCGCAGGGTTGAAACCAGAATTCTCTTCCTGTAAAAATATCTGGGAAGGCGGCGTCTAAACACTGACAAACTGAAAAAACGCCGTTTGCGCAATACCCGGTATTTAAATTGTTTTCATCTATAAAATCTTTCGGCCCACCGAAATTGCTACATATTGGCGTTTTACCAAAAGCCATAGAATCAAAGGATGGTATTGACCAAGCTTCTCCGTGAGATGGGCATATAAAACAATCGCAATATTGATGTAATGAATAAATTTGATCGTCGGTTATATCATCACAAATAACACAATCTTTTATGTAGTTGTTATTATTGTTATACATTCTTAACTTTTGCTTCTCTTCTGTTAATATAGAATCAACATATTTTTTACATTGATCTTTTGATAATCCAAACTTTTTAACTTTTAATATTAAAGCAACTGGTTCTGGTTCACTAAATTCGCTATGAAAGCATCTAATGATTGACCTAATATTTTTTCTATCATTAAGATCACCAATATAATAAAATTTATATTTGCCATCTATTTCTGGTATATTTATTTTTTCATAAGCTTTAGTATATTTTTCTATGTCACAACAATGAGGAATGACTTTAACGGTTTTATTTATTTTATCCTGCTCTAGATATTTTTTAGAATCTTTATTTGGAACCCAAATTTCGTCCATCAATTGAAGATGATTGAACCAGGGTAAATGCTTCATTGTGGTTGTTTCAGATTCAAGTATTGCTATATTCTTTTTAAACTCAGATGTTCCCACAAGATGGTGCGGCAAAACATGCTGAATACAATAGTCGCATCCGGTAGCGTCTTTTGCTTCGAGCTTAAGCAATCGCTTATCAACTTGCGGATTATCTTGCGTAAGCGTTACGTTTCGGCAAACAACATCAACACCAACACTATCAAGTGCAAGAATATAATCCTTTGCGGCTTGCGCCCAGCCGCTTTTTTCTTTGTAATGACCTATGTAAAGAACTTTCATTTTTATTCCTTAAATTGACTTAAATATTTAAACCAATGGACCTTGAACAATAAAACTTATCATCGTATTTTGTTAACTCGCATTTGTTCCCATTGATTTCTTCTAGCACAAAGACTTTTCATTTGCTCATAAGCTATGTCAAAGTTAAATTCTTGCCGACTATTAACTCCATCAAAAGCCGCAGAAGATTCGTTAAAATACATACCTCCTGTTGATCCCGTGGCGCTTCTATACATCAAATCTCTTGTGAGTCTAGCTTCGAAAAAAGAACCAATTTTTTCGGGTTCACATAAAACATTTGTTATGAGCCATCTAGCTAAATCTGTAAATGGGACGCCATTTATGTTCTCTGGCTTGGGTTGTGAATTTCTTATTCTTGGTTGTGAGGCCCAAGTCTCTTGCATTGGTAATTTTTCAAAACTATCAAAATAATCTTCCCACTTTTTTCCACTCAAATGCCACTGAAAATGTTTCTCAAAATTTTCTCTTGTTCTCTTTCCAAGAGCCAAACGCTCTTCTTTTGTGTAGCTTTTAAAAAAATTGTAAAAAAGATTCGCTGCTTTATCGTTATTTGGAACAGCCCTCATGCATCCAGTTTCTAATTCTTTGTACAATGCTTTTGGTGGTATTGGCCATCCTTGCAACTGTCTTACCACGCTCTCCATTGCTGAATAATCTGTTGCCATTACCGGAACTCCACATGCAGCAGCTTCTACTTGGGGTAGACCAAAACCCTCCGAATTTGCATATTGAACATATAAATCAAATAAATTCATTATATTAGAAAGATCTTCATACGAGGCGCCCTTTTTTACGTTGGAAAGCGTTGCTCCCCATTTTCCCGTATATGGAGATTGAATTATTGGCCCCTTAAAAAAGGATGGAAATGGTTTATTTGTTTCATTACAAATGTATGTAAATAATACATGTGAACTTAGCTCGCTTTCCTGTAATAATTCCGGAATATCCCAGCCAAGATCTGGATATGAGGTATGGCAGTATAAATAATATTTTTTGCTATCTACAGAGTCTAAGAATGTTCTAAACGCTTTAAATAAATCCGGATAAAGCTTGCGGCGTTGATTTCTCATTACGGTTCCGATTACGCCATATGATGGATCTATACCATATTTTATTTTATGAGCATCCTTGTCTTCTACGGGCTGGTAAGCTGGATGCGCTGATGGTGGGGCGCTTCCAAGATAATTTATTTTACCGCCAGATTGTTCGCGTAAAACATCACCAGCCCAGTCTGAATATGTAAAACAGGCGTCAGCAGATTGATATGTAGCAATCCATTGACGCGCCTGTGGGGCTGCGTCTACGGTTGGCATAATTGCCATTTTAAAATATGGTCTAAACGGAGACCGTTCTATAAAATCAAGCATCCAAAAATCGCGTATGTCACAAACAACATCTGGTAAAAAATCTAAGCATACATGCTCAAATAAAAATTCACCAAATTGATTTGTCCCTTTGCTTTGATATACATCTAATTCTTCTTTACTAGCTTTTGGTTCGCAAGTTGTGTTTGGACAAACACCATAATATTTCCATGGAATATTTGCGGCCCGTGGATCATTTCTTTCTCCATATGAAGCCATTTCGGCAAGTTCATATTTTCCAGTACTGTAAAGATAATTTAATATTTCTCTAGTATATGTAGCATAGCCGGTATTCAAAAATGTCGCTTCGCTGCAAAATAACACTCTTTTCTTATTATTCATTCTTCATCCTCTAAACAGCAAAAGTCAAATTCATTCACTCTAAACACAATATTTCCGTCATCATAATTTTTTGCTGATGCTGTCACCGTTAACTTTGATCCTTTTGTCGCAAATTTGGCTATGGTTTCTGCCCCAGTGTGCCAGCTTTCAAGTTTTATATATGTTGGTATTCTATTTTTTTCTCCACTCTTAGTTTTTCTATATGTATAAACCACGAGTGTAAAGCTTAAAAAGCTGACACCGTCTACATTTTGTAATTTTGGATAATCAACTAAAAAGCCACTAAAGTTGCAAATATTCAAAGAATCCTCCAATCTATCAAAATAATATTATTATATATTCAAGTAGTAATTATTACAATCAAATTTCATGAATTTTTTCAATAATAAACGAATTATCTTTTTTTGAAACTTCGCCGCAAAATAAAAGATTATTGCCTTCATATAATATGAATTCATATTTATCTCTAACTTCTGGAAACACCACGGCGTTATCAATGAAGCACGTTTCGTCTTCAAGTGTCAAGAAAGACATAGTTTTTCCCGCCGTTTTACCTTTCTTAACTTTACATGATGCCACTCTATTTATATTAGCAACTATGCATATATTTTTGCCAGTTTTTCCATTCATTATTTCTTTGCATGTTGTATTTGCGGAAGATGTATCTATAGCTTCAACTTTTGATAATGATATTGGACAACCTAGAAATTTTTTTTCTTGATCTATTATCCATGACGACTGATCCTCTAGTGAATAAGGTGGATTCTGCAAGAAGTGAATTTCGTTTTTAATTAACTGACTTCTATCAACCCTGCTTGTTCCGCCACCCTCCTTTTTGGTTGGAGCCAAATCTGCTAGGCAATCAATTAATGATTCCCATCTTTTTTCTGGATAATTATTTATAACCCAAGTTAATTCGGATTTAGTTAATTGTTCAAAAATTAGATATTCATATAGCGCCCTGTTTCTTGAGACCAGTGTTTGCTTGTTTGAGAAAAAACCTATACAGCATAAAGCTTTAAAAGATGCTGAATTTATCTTTGATGATAAATAAATTAATATTTCGATCCATGAGAAAAAGTTGCTTCTCTTGTTTAATTCTTTTTCTGTTTCTTCTATTGATTGCAATACCTTATCCCCAATTACTCCGCTTAGGGATTTTATATCCTTTATTCCAAAATAAATATTCTGATCAATGATAGAAAATTTCTCTATGTTTAATCCTATCTTTGGTATCTTTATTTCTATGTCAAATAGTTTAGCTTCTGATACAAGTTCGTATATTTCTTGGTGCGGATCTTGTTTGTCATTTGCATGATATAAATATGATAAAAAGAATTCTTTTGTAAAGTGAGCTTTATACCAAGCACTAATATAGCTATTTACGGCATATGATACTGAATGTGATTTATTAAACGAATATCTCGATGACTTCTCGATCCAACCAAAAATTTCTTTTGCAGTTTCTTCATCTACAATCCCGGTTTTCTTGCAACCCTCAATAAACTTACTTTTAATTTTTGTCATTAGGTCGGCTTTCTTTTTACCAATAGCTTTTCTTAAATCATCAGCTTCTGTTAAATTAAATCCAGCAAGCTGCTGGACAATTTGCATTGCCTGTTCCTGATAACATAATATACCATAAGTCTTCTCTAGGATCGGCCTTAAAGATTCGTGAATATAAGTTACTTCTTCTTTGCCATTTTTTCTATCAACATAATGCTGAGTAAGCGATTTTCCGTCTATTACCGACTTAAGACAGTTATGTACTATAAAACCGCCAGCAACAAAGTTATGATTTGGGCCAGTCATTGATATATCGTATACATCTTTTATCCCTACAGACTCTTTGCCGATATATGTAACCCACTCAATATCATTACTTTGTGGTAATTTATTTTTTTCTCTACAGAGAATAATATGTTCGTTTGTAATCAATCCCTTATCTAACTCTCTATGATGATTAGGACATAGATAGGCTAAATTGTCTGGGGTATTATTTTCATATCTACCGCCGTTTAAATGGTGTACGTCTAGCGTAGTAGAATTCCAACCACAAATTACACATTCTTTTAAGTAGTTTTTGTAACATATTTCACTAAAATAGTAAGAACCTTTAACGTTCCTAATCTTAGGAGCTTCTGGATGATGTCTATTTGCAATAAACTCTTTTAGTTTTCTTTCGTATGTTCTTTTTACTACAGCTATTCTATCACCAACATTAAGGTTCTGTAATTCAACCCATCCATTCGGAGTTAATAATTTATGATCCAACGTACATTCTAAGTCATACCATTTTGGATGACTATCTACCCTTACTCTTGAGTATTTTTCTATTTTAACTTTATAGCATTCCTTTTTTCCATTATAGAATATATCTTCTATATTATTTTGGTATACAGAAAGCTGGTTTTCATTTAGAGATGAAAGTTTTTTATAGTATTTCTTATTTTTACATAATTGAGATAGTTTAGTTCTTCTATACCTTGTTCTTCCATCTTTATGTTGATCATAGCCAACGTGAACCAAAGTATCACCAGAAACACAACCCGGTCTCAGAATTGCTATTAGGGCGGATAGATGTTCAATATTGTCGGGCGCTAGTTTCTTAGACCACGATCTTCCAAGGTTACTTTCTAGTTGAAAAATGCCCTTTGTTTTTCCATCCTTAAAAAGTTCCCAAGTTTTTTTATCATTAAAATCAATCACCTTAATATCCTATATATAATAATTGCCATCTGCAAAAGCTTTTTCAATTTTTAAATTACGATAAACCGCCCTGTGGGTTTTCATAAATTTTATCATTATATTAGCAGTATCTTTTACGTCCTGAAGAGCGTCGTGAGCATTATCTTTTGATATACCCATCCTTTCTCTTAATGAGTCCATGCTTATTGATTTTACTGATGGATCACCCTCTGTCCACATAAATACATTATCCATTACGTCGATTTTATATATTTGATGAAACAGTTTTTGTCTTTGAGATTTTTCATCGTACGGCCCGTATTCCTTACAAAGCCTATTAATTATTATCATATCGAATCCAAGTATATTAAATCCAGCTGGTATCGGCGCAAAAAAGGTAGTATTGTTCCAATTGTATTGATTTACAAAATTTGTAAATTTATTCCATACTGTTTTTAATTGTGGCGCGTCTGCTAATTTATCTCTAGTTTTTCTTGTTATGTTTAAAGCTTCATCCTCAACTGGATCAAGACCCAGTTCAATTGCTTTATTATCATCAAGTATTGGTTTTATTTCGCTATTAAATTCGCCTTTTAATTTAAAATTTCTTCCATCAAGAGCTATCGCAGCTAATTGTGTTGGTTGTGTTTTATATGGATTACGCGAACAAGTCTCAAAATCGAACACAATTATATCCCTGTTAGACATTCAGTTTCACCTTTTTTTATATTATCAATAAACATTAATTTTTGCAATAAAGACAATCCTAGAACATCAAATTTCACATGGCCAAGAAGTTCTAGATCAGTCATTTCTAATCCGGCTATTTTTTCCTTTCCATTTTTTTGGTTTACCATAGGACACACTTTATAAAGTTCGTTTGCCGATATAACAACGCCAGCCGCATGTTTTCCCTTAGTTTTGAAAGTACCCTCTATATTTATCGCCTGTTTAAAATATTCTGCATATGTACCTTCTAAGTCGCCATTTTTATTTATAAAACAAAAATCTTTTAAATATTCCGATTCATTTATTAATGCCCATTTTATTATCGATTTTTCATCTTCGTCCATTTCCTGAAGTTGATCTGAAATAGCTGCTTCGTCGGGGATATACTTGGTAATCTCATTCATTTCAGTAAATCCACAAGCTTCATTTACTCGCAACACTTCTTTTATAGCGCTTCGACCTTGAAGTCTTCCAAAGGTTAACATTTGACATACATTATCTTGCCCATACTTATCTTTTAGGTAAGATATAATCTCGTCACGTTTGTCTGCTGGAACATCCATATCTATATCTGGGAGAGATATATGATCATCTGTATTCCTTCCAGAATTATAAAACCTCTCAAACAATAAATCATATTCAATTGGGTCAACGTGGGTTATTCCAAGTAAATATGAAATCAAACATCCGGATGCTGACCCTCTACCGGGGCCGGTCATCCAGCCGTTATCATTTGCATACTTTATTATATCCCAAACAATAAGAAAATACCCAAAGAGATTCGCCTCTTTTATAACTTCAAACTCTTTTTTAAATCTATTTCCATAAGTTTTTTTCTTATCTTCAGAATTTGATTTTTCTGTTCCAGCTAAGAGGTTACGCCAACCATTTCTACATAACTCTGTAAGATATTCTTCTTCTGATTCGTTCTTTGGAGTTGGAAATCTTGGTAATTTTGGTTTTTCAAATATACTATATTCTTCGCACTTATTGAATATATCATTAAAGATATTGCCTGATTCTATATCTGTTATTATATACTCAGAAATTTCTAAATTATCTTTTAAGTAAAAATCTGAGTTTTCAAAGAATTTTGAGTTTTCAATATTTTCGCCAGACTTTATCTTTTTGTATACCTTTGGTAAAGTTGTCTTCATATTTGAACATAGTAAAATTCTATGCAATTGTGCGTCTTCCTGATTTACATAGTAAATGTCGTAAAAGCAATCTGTTTTCAGATAAAAATCCTCTTTAGAAACTGGAGATGCTAATTCATTTTTTGCTACACAGATTAAGTTTCCCTTTGAACAAATTAAATTTAGAAACTTAGTATCTAAATTATCGTTTTCGTCAAGCGATGAAACAAGCTCTATTAAGTCAAACCAACCGTTTTTATTTTTAGCAAATAGTGAAAAATTATCAAATGAGCAGCCTATTATCGGCTTGATATTGTTCTCAATACACGCAGAATAAAATGATACTGCTCCAGATATAGATTTATAATCCGCTATCCCGCAAGCTTTATAATCATTATTTTTACACTTTTTTGCAAGTTCTTTTGGTTGAGAAAACCCTTTCAATAGACTGTAATGTGTATAGTTGCAAAGCGGAAACCAATTCATGTAAACCTCAATGTGAGAAAATCTAGGGGAATAATTTTTAATTATTTTTTACCAAGCCCTGCATGACCAATATCTGGCTTTCCATCGCGGCCCAGGATTATCGCAATTGTGTCGCGCCCGGAAGCTTTTACGTCGTTCTGGAATATTCTTTTTAATCTTCATGTTAGGATCGCCGAAGTTTACTTTAACAACATTACCCTTTTCGTTTTTCACATAAACACTAAACTTCTTAGGCCCGTCGGGAGTTCTAAACGGTTTACCAAGTTGTACTTTCCTACCTTGATACTCTGACGCTTTTCCGATATATACTAGTGGATCTCCATTCTTTTTATATACACCCTGTCTTTCGTAAAAATAAAATTCTCCAGTTTTGGGATTCTTATATTTAAATTTACTTTGAGCCTTCTTCCAGGCTTCTGGGTCTGGTCGATCAGGGTCTCCCTTTTTGGCGGGTTTGTAATTCTTTCCTTCTCGTTCTTTTTTCTTTCTAATATTTTCCCATAATCCAGGTCTCTCGGCGGCTATATCCCACTCCCCCTTTGAATCCTCGTCTTCATCTTCTTGCTCTTCTTCGTCATCACAATTGGAACCGCAACCACAATTTTCTGCACGGATTTGCGATAGTGTTAAATACTCTTCTGGATTTGGTATATAGAAATTATCTTCATTTAATTCTTCTTCGGAGCCATACATTTCAAAGTACATTTGGTAATCAGCAGCCTCTATGTATCCCATATCAAAAGTTGCTTTTGTCATGCATACCGCAGTTCTTTGATCTTGATCCGGATATTCTTCTTTCATTGTCTCGTTTGACATACAGCGCCCCATAAAATTATTTTTATCTTCTCCGGGGTTTTTTTGTGGAATAGGCATTTTAATTCTCCTTAAAATTGTTTATATTCTGGAAAAAGTTTATATCTTATATCTTCCCATACGGCCCCAACTATTATCATTGAAGCTTCATTATCTGATGGGTAATGAACACCCTGCATACATCTAGCATTTCCAACTAAACCTACTTTATCAAAAAATTCTCCGGAATGTTCTGGGTATTTTGCTGCTAATAAATACGCAGCTAAAGCAGCCTGAGCTGTATGTCCAGATGGATAAGCTGGAGTGTGATGGGTTTTTGTTTCTGTAACATTAATATTTATATCAAAATAATTTGCAATTTGATATGGTCTTGGTCTATTATGAATATATTTAATATTCATTATTATATTTTTTAGTATATTCCAAGATTTTTCATAATCTTCTTTTGGGAATTCTAAATTTAAATCTAGCAATGTTTGATCATATACAAATAATGAGCTTTTGTCTACTGCAAGAACAATATTTTTTTGATCAGAACTTAAACTTTTAGTTAGTTGTTCTAAATATTTTAATTCTTTTAATGTAGTTTCGCTATTGTTAGAAGGTGGCTCTGGAAGAATGTCTCTCCAGCCAACAGTAACCTCTTTTGAAACATTCAACATTTTTGTTTTATTAGAATATTTAATATCGTTTATCTTGATAGATATTTTTTCATTTATTTCTTTTATGTAATCCATTTAATTAACCCGGACTTTCGTAATATCCAATTGAAAAATTTTTCCTTGTACATTCTTTAATGGTTTTTTCTATTCCGTCATTTTTTAGCTTGTCTTCTATATAAATACACATATTTTTATCGCTTCCAGGCCATTTATTCTTACAGAAGTGGCATAATTTAGTGCATTTCCAATGACTTCTGTCTTGTGACAATGGCTTAGGCATGACACTAGATTTTATTTCTTCGTATCTATTTTTTAGCATTTCAATAAATTTTTCTTGATCGCTTTTATCAAAACACATGCTAAATGGTCCGCCATCTTTTATGAAAAATATTGTCATGATTGCTTGCTTATATTGTGGGTATAATTTAGATATCGCATAATTATATAAGAGTAGCTGAGGATCTTTTGATAATTTTTCATAGTCCTTCTCTTCGCCAGTGGCCCAATCTAATCTTTTTCCAGTTTTATAATCAATAACTTCTATTGTATCATCTGATACTTTTGTTACAAGATCAATTGTACCTTTAATAGCAAGCTGTCCATTTACCATTTTTCCGTCTATTTCGTATGTAAACTTTGCCCACTCTTCATCGATTGGAATATCAAAATGAGGTTCTGGGTCTATTATGTTGCTAAGTCTTGGATCAAACTGACCGTTATTAAAATTGATTGTATTCAATACTAGTTTTAAACATTCAGATCTATCTGAGGTTGACCATTCATGTTTTGAAATAGATGAATAATAATTAAAACTTTTTTCAAGTACATCCTCAACAGTTTCATCAAGCAGTAGTTTGTTTTTTTCAATTCTATATTTACCTATTGCATCATCATTTATTTCTAAAAACTTTTGCCTTTGACCGCTTTCTTGTAGAGCCTTTTTTATGCTTGCAAAAACTTCTAAAGTTTTATGAACTATTGTTCCAAGTTCAGCTTTTTTCCCCGAATCTTGTTGATAACCTAAGACATATGTCAAAAAATATGACATTTCACAATAATCCCACTGATTGTAGCTTGAAGATCTAATGTATGTTATTAGCATTTTATTTTCTCAAAAATCGTTTTAATTTCTTGCGTTAAATTCTCTATTGTAAAATTTTTATCACTATTATCAATGATAAAATCATAATTTTTATCTGGGTAATTATCCAAGCTGGTTTCACTTGAATGATTATCATTCGAAATATTTCTTGTAAGCTTCATTAGCTTTCCGCCGTTTTCTATAATTGCGTTTGCCTCATTTTCAAATCTAACATCCGCAATAACTGATATTAAAGATTGCTCAAGTTTTATCCTTCTTATTGTATCTTCTACCCATATTGGTTCAAATATTTTTCTCATTATATTTGTACCGAAATATTGTAAGAATTCGCGAGCGGTCATTGATCCTGTCTTATGGGTAATTAATCCAATATTATTTGGGTCAATATCGCCATGAGTTGCATTTCCGCATTCTACGTAGTTGGGGTAACAAATAACTCCGGGCATATTTTCCCATAGTAAATGTTCCTGTAGTTGATTTTTTTGTTCATCTGTTCCATAAACAGATTCTTCTGGAATCTTGAAGAGGTTTACTGCAATTAATTTAAGTGTATCAGCAAAGCTATAAAGTTTTATATAAGGATGCATATTATTATCAGCCCACCCAAGAAACTCTTCGTCTTTTCTTGAGATATCAAATTCTCCCCATCCCTGTTCGCCATTTATATTTGTTGTAAATACATACAATCTTCCTCTCCAGTCTATATTAAAATCGGAGATCATTCCATTCTTTTTTAAAAAAATTCCGTGCATTATATTTGCAACAGTATTTTTACCAGCTTGCTTCTTACCGGCAATTCCAATTATCATTTTTACTCCTCAATATAAACCTTTTACCTGTGAAAGAATTGTATCTGTTACTTGTTCTACGGTCATGTCGCCGACATCTTTTTTATTTAATATTGGAAATTTTAAATTTAGCATTCTGCTGAATTGACGCTGTATTTTAAATTTTGATTCTCTACCGGCCTGATCGTTATCCGTTAAAACAACCATTGTTGTAATATTCAATTTTAATATTTTACGTTTTTGTACATCAGATATTTCTCTTCCAAAAATACTTACGCAATTTTCTACTCCAGCTTCATACATTCTCCATACATCACTCTGACCCTCTAAAATAAATATGCATGATTTTTTACATATTGAATCTAAAGCTCTGTGATAATTATATAAATAGTTAGATTTTTTAAAACCTTTTGTGAAGATGAACTTTGGTGTAATATAACATTTTGTTGAGCGGCCAATATACGCTACCAAGTCTGAATGCTCATCGTGAATTGGGATAATAGATCTATTTTTCATTTCATGATCTTCGTCAGATAAATCAATAATATTAAAATATTTTAATGTCTCACGTTTAAATCCACGGCCTTCAAAATATTTTGATGTTTGATTATTAGACTGTATCTCCTTGACTTTACTGTTCTCTAGGTTATTTTCTTTTTTCGAAAAAATCTTTATTATTTCTACAAAGTCATTTTCTGGATAATCGACTGTTTTTTCTTTTTCTATATTTTTATAATCTATATTATAGATTTTGCACACAAATTTTAAAGTATCTAAAAATGTAAAGTCTTTTCCATTTTTATTACAGAGTGTAGCTCTTATGAAATCGAAAATATCTTTTCCGTGGGTCTCGTGACACGACCTCGTCCAGCATCTCCAATATTTTTTTTCTGTTGAAATTAATAAAGCTTTCTTGTTGTCGCTCCCGCCATGTATAGGGCATGTTGAGAAATAATTTGATCCAGAGTTTTCATAATTTATATTTAAATTGTCTAATAGCAATTCAATATTATTATATATAATAATTCTAATTTTATTTAAATCAATTCTTTTTTTTGTCTGTGTAGTCATAGCATATTCCTTTTAAGGATTTCATACCACAGAAATCCAGCATTTGCAGCTGCGTATGATAGCCATATTAACACATGTGGATAGTCTTTGTCAATCAAATTTTGCAATGCAATAGTTATATATAGTATAATAGCAAGTATTAGTGAATATACGCCCATTAATTTTCCTCATTTTCCTCAATATCAAATGGAAGATCTGAACCTTCAATACCAGTATCATTATTATTTTTCAACACTTTAAATTCGTCGCGTGTTCTTAATTCTTGTAACCTCGCTTTATTTCCGGTCATATTCATATTAATATAATTACCATCTTCCATTCCTGGTCCATGACGAGAAACTATTGGAACTAATTTTCTATTACCTGTGTTTGGCCCATCTTCAGCAAGCTCTTCTGCTGATTTTAGTTTAAAAATTGAGAATGATGTACACAACCAAATAAGCCTATCAGATCCGCTTACGGCGTCTGTACTTTCTTTTGTTATTCCATCTCTGTTTAATTGAACAAATGATAAGCATGGAAAGTCGTATTTTACGGCGAGGTTATGAAGAGCTGTTATCTGAAAGCCAAGAGCTTGATATTCTTGTATATTATTTGTTATTGAATTTGAAGACATTAATTTTAAATAATCGTATATTACAAGACATTGATTTGTTCTTCCGTTTTCGTCTTGACCTACGGTGTGTATTATCCATCTTTTTATTGTATTTAAGACATTTTCAAACGGAGATCCTGCAACGCTAACATATGTATATGGTATGTTTTTTATTTTCTCTATTGAAGATTTAACGGCAAGAATCTTTTCTTGATCATCTGAAAACTTTCCAGTCGCTATTTCATTTATTGGGACGTTACTAAGATTTGAAATGATTCTATTAAGATGATCCTCTTTTGACATCTCTGTATCTAGCATTAATACCGGGATGCCAAGATTCGATACGTTCAAAGCTACGTTATCGGCAAAAACACTTTTACCGACTTTTGGCCTTGCAGAAACTAAATCGACACACTTTTTTCTTAATCCACCGCCAATAGCTGCATCGTATCGAGGATAGCCTGTCGGAATGCCTATTTGATCGCATTTATTTTCTATTAAAAAGTTAAAATATTCATCAATATCTTGCCCAATCTTTTCTGGTTTATCGGAGATATTGTCTTGTTTGAGAAAATCCATTATTGGATTTTCAATTAATGATAAGATTTCATCTATACTTTCATCGCCGTTTATTTCATCAACATCTTTTGAGATTTTGTTGGCGAGTTTTTTGATGTTTCTTGCAAATTCAAACTTCTTTATCTGAAGAGCAAAGTTAATTACGTTTTCTTTTTTGATTGGAAATTCTATCAAAGAATTTATATATTCTAATTCTTGCTTAGTGCTTATTGATTCATAAAAGCCAAGCTGTTGTGCCGCCGATAATAGAGATGGTAAATCTATTTCGGCTTCATTTTGTAGAATCTTTTCAATACATTTATATATTACTTGGTTATTATAATATCCAAATGTACTATGATCAATTATATCGCATATTTCAACATAAACCTCAATGCCATAAGTAAATAATCCAGCAAGCAGCGCTCTTTCGGCGCCAACATCCATCAATTGAGAATTCATACTATTTACCTACGCAACGATTACATCTTTGAAAATCACCATAAACATATTGTTGATTTACATGGAACGTTCTTCCACAAACATGACATTCTACTTCTATCTTTTTTGGTTTAGGTCTATTTCTTGGAGATATTTTTCCAGACGGAGTTTCTATGTCTCTAAACTGACCGTCATCGACCCACTCATTATCTCTAGCTTTCACAGGATTTCTCCCTCCTCTCTCTATTACTTCTCTATTAACAGTAAAATCTTCGCCCACCGTGGGTTTTAGATTTTTAAATACTTCTTCTTTTCTTGGTTGTTCTTTTTTAGAGTTAAGTGCATTTATAAGCGCCCTCTTTTGTTCTTCATTTAATGATGATACTAGATCTTCAAAATTCATTTTCGTTTCCCCTTTTCCATCAGACATTCGGCCTTTTTTCTGATGTTATGTTCTTTATTGTATAAATAATCTGATCTACCTTGAGCCGTAAGTTTCCACTCATTTATTTTTTTTGCTACATCATTTTCATTTAATATAGACGCGAATTTAAGTTCATACTTTGTATATTGCGGCATTTCAATTATTTCTTTAGAAACCAGCTGATTTAATGCATTTTCGCACCAATTAACAACTGATTTACTTTTAGATAATTCTAATGCTATCAAATCTGCGTATTGATATAGCATATATGAGTAATTAAAGCAATCATCTTGAGAGAGATTTTCTAGTGATTCTAAAGTTAATTTTTCTGCTATTTTAAATTCTTCATTAAACTCTTGACCAGTAAAGTTTTTTGATTCTATGTATTGATCTATATCAGATAAAAACTTTTGTAAACGTTCATTTGTGTTCAAGTTGATTTCTCCATATTTCAGGGCCATCTGAGTACTTAAATATTATTAATTCAACCTTATTAAGGTCACACCAATTTTTCTTTACGTTGTCTCTATGATTACTTCGATAATAACCAGCTTTATTCTTATGAAAGAATGGACAATAAGTATAGTGCTGTTCTCCATGAACTTCAATACCTATTTTGAAAGATGGAATAAAAAAGTCAAGAAATAAGGCTGAGTGATTGGCCGGATTTGTTGTTCCAGGAAGCTTTACCTCTTCTAAAATAGAATATCCAGAAAAATATGAATTTAAAAAATCTCTTGCTTGTAAATGATATTTTGACTTTTTCCTGCTGTCATTATGTTTAAGTGCATATTTTTTTGTATCAATATTATACTCTCGACCATTTAGACCAACTACTTTCATAGTATTTCTTTTATATGTTCGTAAATAAAGTTTCTAACATCTTCATTTTCTTCTAGAAAATTTCTTACTCTTTGAATGCCTTGAAATTTGAAAAATTTCTTTACGCTTTCTTCATCATTGATATCTATATTGTTTCTTTGTAAACAAGACTGAATAACCGGATCTGTTGCGTTATCTATAGCAATCGATATCTCATACCAAGCACCACTCGCTTTAATCATATTAAATTCATTTGCTAATTGAGCGATTTCTTGAGTTTCATCTATACCAATGCCATATTTTATCCACGTTGCCGCTCTTGTCATCGGTTTTCCGCCAGAAGCGGATGTTTTTATAATCCAATTAGCAATTTGACCAACGTGCGGTATGTTGGTATTATCTTCTTCAGATACCGTAGAACCATTTGCAAGCCATTTTCCCCTACTCGTTATAACCATGTTTGTCCCAGCTTGATACTGAATCATGTTTCCACAATCAGAAATTTTCTGCGGAGCAAACCTCATACCACTTGTATTTGCTATGTTATGAGTAATAAAAATTAATATAGCCTTTGTTCTTGCAACATCACCGCTAATTCTTTTGAAGAACATTGATAATAGTCTTGGTAATGAATTTCTTACGCCGGTTCTTATTTCCCCTTCTAATTCTTCTTTTGGAACCATATTAGATACACTATCTATTATGGCAACTAAATCTGGAGTTCCTTTAACAAAAGCTTCTAGAGCGTTTAAATACGTCTCTGCTGAGACTAGCGGAGTTTTATCGGTAGCTTGTATAATTTTTATTTTAGAAGAGTCTAAGCCTTTTATGCCAGTAAAATTTTCTTTTGTGATTCTTCCTTCTGTATTAAAATAAATCACATTCTTACCCAAAGCTTGACATTTTGAAGCAAAGTAAAGGGCTGTGGTTGTTTTCCCAGTCTTCGCATCGCCAGTCATTACCACGCATTGACCCTCCCTGATTCCTCCTCCAAGAGCTATATCTAAAGATGGACATAATCCTATTACTTTTAATTCACTTAAATTCTGAAGCACCTTTTCGCCGCTTTCTATTATGTCCTTATATTTTGTTAACATTGCGCCAGTTATAAAATCATCAGGATTATCATTATCATCAAGTTTGTATTTAGACAATTTCTTTGCCATCTTTCTCGATTCCCCTTAATTTATTTATATTCGATCTTTTTCCATAAGTTTTTTTTCTACTGATCGGATTTTCCTCAACTTTAAGTTCTTGATTTTTGCTATTTTCTTCTTCTATTATCTTTGAATATTTATTAAATATTGATTTACATCTTGGATTATTAAGAGAAAATATGCCCTTGAAATCATCCGAATTTATAGATTTAACAACCACTTGCTCAGAATATGTTTTGATACAATCTTGGGCTAACATTAGCTGTCTTTTAAAAGTCCAAGACCATTTAGAGGTATTCCAAAATTTGTATGGAAGTGACCCTTTGTTTTGAAATTCTGCATTTTTCATACACATAATTTCCGCTATATAAGCTGCACATGTGCAATAATCACCCGTCGTAACATGCTTATATTTTCTTTTTTCAGATCTCGGTTTCTTTTGCATAGATAATTGCTTCTTCAAAGCAATTTTTGATACTATCTGTGTATTCATCTGTCATTATCAATTCTGGAGTTACCCACATTTGCTTATGAACGTTATCGCCGTTTATTCTTCCAAATGTGTAATAGTTTTTGCTTTCCGATCCTAAAGATCCCATTACCGATCTAATTAAATAGATTCCATCGCAATCATTAATATTAAGTTCAACCTCATGGGATTTAAATTGTAAAGATAATCTCTTTAGAGATAGATTTTCTTTTTTGCATCTATCTTTAAGTTCTATCCATTGATTGAAATTATCTATAAATTTTTCGTCATTGTCTGACAACGTGCATTTTATCCATACTGCATTTTTATTTCTTTTATAATGTTCTATCCAGCTCATTTTATTTTTGTCACACAGTCTGAGATTGGTTTAATTGGCCTTGATTTTTTAAGCGCATCAGACAAAATAGAGGCATTTTCTGTCATAATAGTGGCGCCTTTATGATGTATAAATTGTTCATCCGCAAGAATTGTTGTGTTCTTCTTTTCTATTTTCCTGCATTTTTCAATATGCTTTTCTATAGAAATGTGAGATCTATCTAGCTCCTTGGCTAAGGTTTCCACATTAATTGTGTGGAAATTTTTTTCAATATAGAAAGACTCAGCTTTACTTAATGGTCCTTTTTTAGTCATTTATAATCCCCCTTTGCGCCTTCGTTAAATATATTGAATTGTTTGATTTTAAATACATTAAATAGAAGTCGAATGTATTTTTTGATACTTTTTTCATCTTTGTGTCAGAAAATATTTCTCTTCTAGAATATGGACCGAGAGGATCGTATGGTAAATTTTGGTAGATCCTAATATAATAATAGACGGAATCGCCAGTAGAAACAATCTTTGCATAAGATTTTTCTTTAGATTTTTCTATTTTTTCACCAATTCTATTTAATTCTACTTCTTCAGTCTGTTTCTTCTGAACATAGCTCTCATTTACAAATTTCATTTTTTACCCTCCATTATATATTTAGCTTTTTGTTTTTTATCCATCTTATTTATTTCTTTATTTGTCGCCGTTGAATTTTTATGATACCACGGCTTTTCTTCTTTTTTTGACTCTTTCTTTTTCGCTTCTAATTCATTCAGGATGGATTTATTTTTTTTCTCATTACTATCTGCTAGTTGTCCAATTGTTCGAATTTCTTTAATAGTTGAATATATATTATCTTCTTTATAATTTCTATAAACATTTTTAGAGGTGCAGTTCGGACATATTGTATTTTTTATTCTTGTATCATATTCTGATATACCGCAAAAGATTGATATATTCTGATTACAGTCGTCACAGTATAAATTATATTCTGGCACTATTAATTCTCCAACGCGTTTAATATTTTTCCAATCATTCCGTTTCTTTGAATATCTGAATTATTTAATTGTATTATTGAAATTCCATCTATATTTCTTAGTTTTTCAATACATGGAGATAATCCACTTTTTTGATTTAAATCGGTTTGTCTTGTATCGCCGTTTATTAAGACTTTTGAATTTTCGCCCATTCTTGTTATAAACATTTTTATTTGTTCAAATGTACAGTTTTGAGCTTCATCTAAAATCATATAGGTATTATTGAATGTAGAACCACGCATAACCTCTAACGGTTCAAACCTTATTTTTTTTTCATTTATATATAAACCGTAAAATGCTTGGCCAAGAAAATGTCTAAAGTTTTCTTGCATAGGTGTTAGATATGGACTTATTTTCTCTAAAAGACCCCCTGGAAACGCCCCTATTTCTTTTCCGGTACAAATTATTGGCCTAGTGATAACCACTTGGTCTATTTTTCCAAAATGTAAATGTTCCGCCGCTATTCCGGCAGCTATGTAAGATTTTCCACATCCACTTGGGCCAGAGCAAAATATTACATCATTTTCAATAATCGCTCTTATGTATTCTCTTTGATTGTATGTTTTCCCTTCTACTGTTTTAATTTTTTGGTTCAGAACTTCTTCTTGTTGTTTTACTCTTTTTCTTATAGACATGGTTACTCTCTTTCTTGGTAAGAGAAACTTATCGTCCTGAACTACCAAATCCTCCATCACCGCGACCCGTTGAATCTAATTCACTAACATGCTTAAAAACAACCCTTGGTACTTCTTGAAATAAAACTTGAGCTATTCTATCTCCAGTTTTAATATGTAAATCATTAGTTTTGTACATACCTTCTTTATGCATATACGTTGGGAATGTTGATGATGTATTATATAAGCACACCATTATTTCGCCACGATAACTACAGTCAATTACTCCAGCCAAAACGTCTATTCCGCTTTTTACAGAAAGTCCAGATCTTGGCCAAATCAAACCAACCCAGCCTTGGGGAATTGCAATAGATATACCCGTTTTTATAATGTTTCTTTGTCCAGATCTAACTGTGCAATTTTCTGAAGAATATAAGTCCCATCCTGCATCATATTCATATGATTTTGTAGGAATTTTAGCATGATCGTTTAAGAGTTTAATTTCTATCTCTAGCATATTCAATCCTATTAGTTAAGAAAATACAAAGGGTATTAAATCTTTGTTAGTTCACAAGCCCCGCCAGAACAAGCCATGGCTCCATATTCAGAAACATCTTTATATTCTGGTTTTTTAAGAATTTCTCCAAAATCAACATCTTTCATCTGACGTAATA
>Ga0172366_10000248_pt1 | contig 36324 bp, 38 predicted proteins | sample LakKivSesite69cm_FD_114533 | JGI IMG/M metagenome (GOLD analysis project Ga0172366, IMG submission 114533) | Sediment microbial communities from Lake Kivu, Rwanda - Sediment site 69cm | ecosystem: Environmental > Aquatic > Freshwater > Lake > Sediment | place: Rwanda: Western Province, Lake...
CGAACGTGAATTTCGAGTGATCTATTCTGGCTTCTGCGGAGCCGTTTAGGTAAATGAAGTGATACAGGATTTGACTTGGATAGGAACTTGAAAACACGAAGGTGGCATTGTCAACTTCAAGCTTACTATTGCCTTCAACAAGAATCATCACGGCTCTCCATGGGCCCGTTGAGTGCGTCTCCAATTTTGGAATCCAGTTCCATCGATCCATCAAGCATGTTAAGTAGATTTTGGCATTTCTGATCTGTACTGACGCATTATCTTTGACTGTGAGTCTCCCAGTTAGGTTGAATGTGCCATCTTTCAAGCAGTAAGTTCTTTGGTCGTCGATTGTTAAGTCTCCGAAATGTCCGCTTGGACCGACAACGAGGGGGTATCTGTCTAGGACGTTGTCATCGATCATGTAAGGAGTGTCGCCGATTCCGTCGCTTCCGGCTTCATCTTGGTGAGGACCACTGTATGCGTCAATGCCACAATAGTCGCTCCAGTAGTTACCGCCGGATGGGTAGCCATTGTCCCAAGAATTGTTTCCAGATCTCCAATTGATCGCCGGTTCATGGTTTTCTATGATGTTATTGTGGTAAATCATGTTGCTGTTTGAATAAGATAAGTGGATCCCATATGCATGATAACCTAGGGCGATGCCTAAACCATTGTTTGAAACGTGGTTTTCACTAATAACGTTTTCATCGGAATGATCCAGCCTGATGGCATCTCCACCGTTCAAGGTAACGATGTTGTCGCATACGCTGTTCTTGCTGGAATTGCTCAAATAGACAGATGTGACACCATTGAGAGTTAGAATGTTTCTGGTGACGGTGCTGTTAGCTGATTCCTTGAGAACAATGCCCTGTCCATTGTTGGAAATTATGTTGTCAACAATAGTGACATTATCACTGGAGTACAAGTGGATGCCGTAGCCGTTTCTCATTGTGAATCCGCTGATGTTTACGTCATTCGTAGATTGTACATAGACACATACCCAATTTCCGTTTCCATCAATAACTGTGGTGTTTTTATCTTCTCCAATAAATGTGAGAGGCTTCTCTATGATTACTTGTTCCTCACGGTAAGTGCCACTCTTAACATAGACCGTATCGCCTTCGCTTGCATGGTCAACAGCTTCTTGAATTGTGTGAAAATCCGCGGGTCCATCATCATCTACAGTCCACATCCGCGCGTGAGCCTTAACGGATAGCATGTTAAACCAAAAAATTAACATACCGAAAACAAGCAGTGCAACTGATGCTGAAGAAACTATTCTAGCCAACAGTTTCCCTTCTCTAAAAATCTAGCAATTCAGTTTTAAATAAAAATTGCGCAAGGCCTCCGCAACTAAATAGGCAACTTTAAATCTGATTTCAAAATATAAGTTGCAAAGGCGTTGAGGAAACGTGAAGCCGCTAGAAACTGTATATTGGTTAAGATTCGCATTTGGAATTTTAGCTGCCCTTGTGTGCGTAGGATATGGAGTGGGAACAAACATGATTTCCAGCACGGTATTCGTGTTTAACAATTTTCTGAACAGCATGGCCCTCGCAATAATAGTCTACCTGCTCTCCTACTATATCATAAAGTACAAGTTTAGACTCAAAGTGGAGAAATCCCAGAAGCTTTTTACTGCAGGGATAGGCATCTACTTTCTCGCGTGGATAGTCTTTTGGGCTTTGCTTTACACATTAATAGCTGGGCCGCCTCCGCCAGCCTAATCTTCCTCTTTAAGAAAATTCTCAATACTTGCTTGATTCTTGTCAGACTTAACAGTCTCCAACGTTGCTCCTTCAGAAACGCTACTACCCGTATTTGCGGTATTCATGTTGTTCAGGATTGTAATTCTACTAAGGACACGCATGCAATCTGCCCAAGCTGAGAAAAACCCACGATCAAAATCGCCGTGAAGCCTGTTCCTCACATGATCCAGAAATTCCCGCCTGTAGGTATGCAAGGCGGATTTGTCATCTAAATCTATCCTTGAAAGAAACGCGTTTGGATCGCCATTTGCTTTGCGGGAGAGAAACATTCCATACAAGGCTCTGAAGTAGCCTCTGTTCCACTCTGTCTTCTGCATCTTTTGCTTAAGCCTTTCAAGTTCACGTTCTGCTTCAGTAAATTGTCTATTGACTAGAAGTTGAAAGAACCTTGTAACCAAAGCTGAAGGGATAGGCATCTTTAGTGACCACGAGGCCTCGTTTTGTCTTCTTCGGAAGCATCCTCTATTCCATTCTCTGTTATTTTAAATATTTCCTCCCCTTCTGGTAAATATGGGCTTGAAACTAAACGTGCTATACGTATAGGACCATGTGCAGCCCTTCTCAGGTACAGACGCGTATGGCTTGTGTGCCCGACAATGTGACCGCCAATAGGATGAACAGCATCTCCGAAAAACACGTCCGGCTTAGCCATAACCTGATTCGTCACGACAGCCACAGCGTTAAAAGCTCTAGCCAAACCGATAAGCTTGTGCATATGCTTGTTCAATTTCTGCTGCCTAGGTGCCAACATCTCACGCCCAATGTACTCACTTCTGAAATGTGCAGTCAAAGAATCAACAATTATCAACTTTACATTGTTCGCTTTAATCACCTCATCAGCATTGTCAAGCAAAAACATCTGATGGTCAGAAGTGTACGCTTCAGCATAGATTATGTTCTTGACGACTTGTTCAGGGTCAAGCCCCAAATGTCTAGACATCGACACAATACGCTCGGTTCTAAAGGTGTTCTCAGTGTCAACATACAATGCAGAACCATTAAGGCCACCCCTTTCAGGTGGTAACTGAACATTCACGCATAACTGGTGGCAAATCTGACTTTTTCCACTGCCATACTCGCCGTAAAACTCCGTTATAGTCTGAGTTTCCATTCCGCCATCAAGAAGTCTATCCACAACCTTGCTTCCACTGGTCAAACGTAAAACATTTTTGCGCATCTTAAGCAATTCGTCGGCTCGAATGAAAGAAACACTGATTGACGAGCGCGCAGTCTCAATGATGGCGAAGGCCTTTTTCTCGCTTATCCCAGCAGGCTCCAACTCTCGGGCTGTGGCCATAGCTAAAGACTCAACAGTATGATAACCCATCTCCCTCAATTTCTGCGCAGTAGCCGGACCAACTCCGGGCAGATCCTCTAAAAACTCGTACTTCTTCTTGCCCGCACCTTCGCAACCTTTCTCTGCTTCCGCCTCTCCGGCCATAAACCAACTCTCCTCTTCACATTCATAGACAGATAAACAAGCCATATTTAAAACACGCGAAGCACAATGACGTCTATTCTGCGGAGAGATAGGTTAAAGTGAACAGACTTAAGCTGAAGCTTCTATTTTCCGTGTGGGTTTTGCGGACAATACAAGATAAGATATAAGTACACGGTTTTTTCATAAAACAAGCCGCAGAGGGGAAAACGTTGGAAACAGGGAAAGTTGTGGAAAACGTTGCCTTTAACATTCTGAAGCAAGCGGTTATCTATCTGCCAGACGATGTTAAGCAAGCATTGAAAAAGGCATACGGCGAAGAAACAAGTGAAACAGGCAAAACTCAGCTGAAAGCGATCTTGGACAACATTGATCTTGCTGAAAAATATCAAGCTCCAGTATGTCAGGACACAGGTACGATAATCTTCTACATCAAGGCAGGCTCTAAAGTAAAGGATCTTGACAAGGTTGAATCTGCATTGATAGATGCAACACGTAAAGCCACAAAAGAGGTGCCGCTTCGTCCAAACGCTGTGGACCCATTCACTGGCAAAAATAGTGGAGACAATACGGGAAGATACATACCTTCTCTGAACTGGGAATTGGTGCCTGGCGACAGCTTGGAAATGACTGTGTTGACCAAGGGGGGAGGCTCTGAAAACGTGTGCCTTGGAGGAATGATCGTTCCAAGTGAGGGAATAAAGGGACTGAAGAAATTCGTTGTTGACGCCGTGATAAAGGCTGGAGCGCAGCCGTGTCCGCCGAACATTTTAGGCATTGCAATGGGAGGTGGAGCAGACATCTCCATGAAACTGGCAAAAAAAGCCTTGCTAAGACCTTTAACTGAGCATAACCCTGACCCAGAGATTGCGAAACTTGAAAAGGAGATTTTTGAAGCAGTGAACATGACTGGAATCGGCCCCATGGGACTTGGCGGAAAAACCACAGTTCTAGGCGTACACATTGACTACGCTTTTAGGCATCCTGCATCTTTTCCAGCGGCCGTTGCTTTCAACTGCTGGGCTGCTAGACGAGCTTCCGCAAGGATTAATGCGGATGGAATGGTTGAATATTTGACGCATAAGTTGAAGTGGTGAGGTGAAGAAAGATGACTGTTTACAAACTTAAAACACCAATCTCGGAAGAACAAATCCGCAAGCTCAAGGTGAACGATGTACTCTATGTAACTGGGACAATAGTAACTGCAAGGGACCAAGCTCACAGAAGAGCATTGGAATACTTTAAAGAAGGAAAACCTGTGCCTGTAAATCTTGAAGGATTAGCTGTTTTTCACTGCGGACCGGTGGTGGCCAAGCGAGGAGACAAATGGGTTGCAGTTGCTGCAGGGCCCACGACAAGCACCCGGATGGACATTTTCGAGGACGAATTCATCAAGGACTTCAAAGTTCGAGTGGTGATCGGCAAGGGCGGCATGGGAAAGCGGACAACAGATGCTATGGCAAAATACGGTGCGGTTTACGGCGCCTTCACCGGCGGAGCTGCAGTGCTAGCTGCGAAGACCATAAAAAATGTCAAAAGCGTGGAATGGTTTGATCTAGGAATGCCTGAAGCGATGTGGGTCTTTGAAGTTGAAGAATTTGGTCCTCTAACGGTTGCCATTGACTCGCATAAGAACAATCTTTTCACCGACGTTCAGAAGAATGTTGAAGACAACAAGCAGAAGATCTATCAGAAACTTGGCATATCGCCATAGTTTCAACCCTATTTTTCTGCTCAATGTTCGTGTTTCATTCTCTTGATAGATAGTTCAGATAATGTTTATTATATAGGAAGATTTAATATTCTACCCGCCGCTCAATAAACATGAGACAGGAAACATGTTCAAAAACTTCAAAGACAAAATAGCCCTATCCGGAATCACAGTGCTGATGATAGGCATAGCTCTCCTGATATTCACCTTCATAAGCGCATATGTCTTCCTAACTCAAAGCTTATCGATAATTGCTTCAGAAGACCTAATGCGAACGTTCGGCGAAGCCTTAGCCCCTTTGATCGCAACATGCATACGCATAATGTACCTTGGCATAATGGGCTGGATAGGTTCCCTTTTAACCATAAGAGGCGTTACAATAATCGCGCACGCTCCCGAAACGCCGACAACTGTGACGCAAAAACCGTCTAAAGCCAAAAAAGAACCGCAGCCTCCTCAGAAAGTGAAAACCGAAGAGCCACAAGAAGAACCTAAGAAACCGGAGGCTAAAGAACCTGACACTAGACCCTGTGAACCAGAATTTGTAGTAATACCTCCAGAACAGGTTTCACAGCCTCAGCCTGAACCTAAACAAGATGAGACAGAGAAAAGAGAATCATCACCACAAGAACCTTCCTAAAAGAGCTTGTAAAAACCGGAAAAGGAGCAATCATGAAAATACCTATTCGAATGATAGGCATAGCTACGTCGATTTTCTGGATTTTCCTAATAATTTTCTCTGTTTCTGCATTATATTCCATGAAGGACATCAGAATAGACTTGGGAGAACCCCGGAACAGCCTAACCCCAGACAACAGAATGCTTTTTTCCATCCCCGTTTCAATTGTCAACAAAGGCTATTACAACCTAGACCACGTCAACGTTTCAACAGAAATCTTGGATGAACAAAACCAGACGATAGCTTGGGGATGCACTTTTATACCAGTCATAAGCAAGGGGCAGGCCGTTAATACCATTCAACACACGGAACCGAATCTTACCACATTGTTGCAGAGTTATCCACATTTTCTGTTCAGCGACACTGAATTGAGAATCAATACAACAGTAAGCATGAAAGCTGCAGAAGTGATTCCAATTCAGTTATCATCGAGCCACTCCATGCCTTGGGGTGCACCACTATACAATTTCACTTTAGGAACCCCCGAGTTTGCGCCACTCATCATACCTGGCTCTACGGCTCGTTACAGGGTAACTGTTCCGATGAGTTTTGAGAACCACGCCTTCTTTGATCTGACTGGAACAGTGCAGGTGCGAATGTACAACAGCACAAACGTGCTCATAGGCGAAGAACAAGATGCCATGGAAGCAAGGCAAGATTCATCTTATCATGAAAGCCTAGAATTTTACATTCCAGCAACTCATCTGACTATAGATGGACATTTTGAAGTCTTTTTTGCAACACCATTTTTCAATTATGGACCGTTGGTGGTTCCGTATGGTAGATGAGACGAACAGCAACTCGAAAACAAGGCTTCGGAAAATGGTGTCTAGGGCCTTAAAGGCGACCATAAAAGGGGTGATTCTCTACGCTGTTTACTTTGTTCTTATGCAGTTTATAGCCCCAGTTTTGGAGTTCATCCCTGACTTCCAGCAGATGGTTGAAATTTTTGTTACTGTGTACATAAGCTTAGTCATTGTTACTGAACTTGTTTCAGGCACGATCTTTCAACATTTCCTCAACACCGCAAAAGCCTTTTTTGTCATTGTTTACGTCATGTTTTTGCTGAGAACTGGAATTTTCGGTTTAACAGTTGAAAATATGAGCTTGACCGTTGATGTTCGCTTGTTTTTGGTTCTTGCCATGTTGGTGGGCTTGCTGGGAGTGGCAAAATCGGTGATGCAAGCGATAGACTATGTGAATGAAAAGGTAGAAGTTACCCACATCTAAGCCTGCTTGTTCTTTTCCAATGGAAAGATACAACTCAGCACGTATGATGATTCGGCATCCTTTTTCTATTCACGTATGCGTATATTTTAACATCATGGTACATTCTGTCAAGCATCAAACAAGGCAAAATCGGTTACTCTAGTAGACAACGCGCTTCTCTTGCACTTTTCGGCTCATCACGCAGGCGTCTTCGCCGTCTGCATAGTAGCTGCGGATCGTGCGAGTAACTTCTAACCCTAATCTTTTGTAGAGCTTGATCGCTTCTTCGTTCGTCATCCTAACTTCCAAGTAGCATTGTTTTGCCCCGTAAAGTCGCATGCCCTCAATAGCTTTGGTGACTAGAGCCTCGCCAACGCCTTTGCGCCTGTGTTCAGGCATTACCGCCACCGAAACAATGTGCCCCTTCTTAGTTAAGCCGCCTAAACCGAAATTTGACAGGCCTACTTCAATGCGGCACATGATGTAACCTACAACTTCCCCGTTTTCCTCAGCAACAATGAAAGTTTCAGGAAATCTGCGAGCTAAGTCAATGAAGAAGAAGTCTGTGTAGTTTTCTGGAAGACAGGTCTGATTTATGCGCGTGACAGTTTCTAGATCGTTGATAATGAATTTGCGCAATCTAAACATATCTTGCAAGCTTTTGGGCTCCATTTCGTCCTAAAGCGTACATTTCACAGTACCTTAAACGCCTTTCCTATTTAACCGCTTGTTAAGGCCATCTGCTCCTCGCTTGTTTTAAACTCTGGCAGCGTGGAGTTCCCGTAGGGCAGGGTCCAGACTTTGGCGTTTTTTCCAACAACGTTGAAAGCTTCATTCAAAGCGTCGTTAACAGCCCTTGCCGTCTTCAATTTGAAAACATTCGCTGCATAATAGTCTGGCATAGAGGAAACCAAGATTATCTGAGCCTTTTGTAGAGCTTTCATGTAATAGTAGGCCTTAGATCCGCCTACAACAAAATTACGCTTGATCTCCCTTTCAACGGCCTTCAAATCGTCAAGCTTAACCATCCAATCATAAAAATCTTGGTTGCCATGACCCTCCGGCAGTTCAGCCACCAAAATTATCACTCCTCCCCGCTTAACTACTTCTAAAGCATTATCCACGCCCTTGTAAGCCTGATAAAGATTCACGTCCGCTGGATTTCCACCCGGGCTAACGACAACGATATCCGCACGGCGATCTACCTGCACACGATACATTTCATCAACAACTTTTACCCCTTCAGAGAAAACTTGCTCCAAATCGCCTGCAAATGCCTTCACAACTTCCCGTTTACTATTAACTACAACATTCAAGACAAAATCCGCTCTTGCCATCTTCACAGCTTCAGCCATGTCCTCGTGAACCGGATTTCCATTCAAAATCCCAACTTTCGCATTTGGATCCAAAAGCAGGGCATGATTGTGCCTAATCGTTTCTCCCCCTGAAATCCCAGGCAAAACACTTTTCCTTCCACCACCATAACCCGCATAATAATGAAAACACACATCCCCAGTCAGAATTCTCACGTCTGCTTCAGCGAAAACGCGGTTCAAAAGGACTTTTGTTCCATATCTATGCGTTGTACCAACGTGAACCAAGTCTTTAGCTTTACAATCGTGACTTATGGCTTTCACACGGTTTAGAACACCTTCACCCAGCAACCTAACAGCCTCTTCACCTGTGACCGCCCTGTGCGTTCCGCAAGCAAAAATAATCGTCACATTCTCATCCTTTACTCCTGCCCTGCCGAGTTCATCAAGTATCGGTGGAACCATCAGACCGCTTGGAGCAGGCCTAGTCGCGTCGTCCACAACTATCGCCACCTTACTTCCCGGCTTAACAATTTCGCCGAGCTTCTTAGAACCGATAGGCTCTTTCAATGCCCTTTCAATTTCAGCCCTTGCATCTGGCACGCCGGGTTTCTCCCGCGGTTCTATTGATCCTAGAAAATTTCGGGTTGGGATTCGCACACAGACTTCTGATTTTCCGTAGGGAAGCCAAGCGTCAACCATGTAGCGTCACTTAAGTACTGAAACACGCAAGCAGAAACTATTAAGCCTTATCAACGAAACAAGAGAAATCACTGGAAACACTGTCTCACACAGACTTATGCAGGTGGCAGATGAAAAAACAGAAAAGAATTAATGCATGCTTCTCACTTTTAAGGGCAAGTCTGAAGGTGTTAACGTAGTGAAAACGTATTTGACGATTTGGTTCAGCAGCGAGGGTGCTGGCCCTATCGAGGTTGTTGAAAGACTTCGTTCTTTGGGATTTAAACCCTTGAGAGGGTACCACGATCACATTTATGATTGGAACAGAAAAGTTGAACTTGAAGACATACTTCAGCTTGCAGATAAGATTCATGAAACACTGAAAGGCTTACATGTTCTATACAAAATCGAAACAGAATAATGTGACGAAGTATTTGAATGCGACTTATTCCTCGGCAATACTCACTTGGGCAAGCTTAGCGGTTGGCGCGAGGGAATACCTTAGTAGCATAAGTTCTTTAAAACCTTGATGCACTAATTATTAACCTTGAGGAAAATGAGCATGTCAATCGGAAAAATCCCTTCAAAAAACGAAATTCTATTCGTTTGGTTTAACCGCTATGCGGGAGTAACCGTTAAAACCCCCTCAAAAACACTGGTCATAGACCCCGTTGATGTTAAACCCCGAGACTTTAAAACCGTTGACGCAATTTTGATCACCCATGAACATTATGACCACCTAGATCAATCTTTAATTTCAGAACTCTGCAAACTGACACAGTGCACAGTCGTAGCAGACCCAACATCTGCGAAAAGGCTGCGACACGTAATTCCTCCAGAGAAACTACATGAAATCCGACCTGGTTCAGAAGTTAAGGTTGGGGAAGTTTCTGTGAGAGCTGAAAGCTGCAATCATCCAGCAGCCACACCAGTTTCCTTCATAATCACAAGCGAAGACGGTCTGAAACTTTTCCATACGGCAGACAGTTTACCTTTTCCAGAAATGGCAGCTGTAGGTGAGAGGGAAAAATTGGATGTAGTCTTCTGCACTGTAGGGGTTGCGCCCGGTGCTTCGCCTGAGACTGGTGTTGAAATTGTAAGATTAACAACGCCTAAGGTGGCCGTTCCCTATCATACGGGTTCATTAGCAGATCAGAAGAAGTTTGCTGAACTTTTGAAGAAGGAGTTGCCTAAAGTTACCTGTTTGATCCCTGAAACAGGCAAGATCTATCAAGTTTCCAAGAGGACGTGAAACATTGCATACGGAAAGAAGCAGCGAAGTGATGAAAATTGAAATCTGCAAAATTCTGAACAGAATAGGCGCGTTAAAGTTTGGAGCCTTCAAACTCACAAGTGGAAGGATGAGTCCATACTACATAGATCTTCGAATAGTTCCAAGCTTTCCAGATGCTTTTCAGAAAATTTGTGATTTCTACGTGGCGTTCATAAAAAATGAGGTGGGAACAAACAACCTTGAAAGAGTTGCCGGAATTCCAATTGCGGGTATACCGTTCGCTGCTTTAATCGCCTACAACTTGAAAAAACCATTTCTGTACGTCCGAAGAGGAGTACGTCTCCATGGAAGAGAAAGAAGAATAGAAGGGGTCATTGCCCCCGGGGACCGCATTTTGCTCATTGATGATCTGATCACGACGGGGTTATCATTGCGAAAGGCGGCAAGAACCATTATGGCTGAGGGCGGGGTTGTGGCTGATGCCGTTGTGCTCCTCGATCGGCAGGAAGGTGGAAAAGAAAAACTTGCAAGAAGCGGAATAAAACTCCATGCACTGCTCAACATCACTGAAACCGCAAAGACATTGCATGAACTCGGAACAATAGACGAAGAACAATTGAAAACTATTTTTAAACAGGTTAAAAAGGAATAAGAAGCCAGGATCAATGGGGAAGAAAGGGGTTAGTCGTAGAATATCAGAGTTTGTTCTTCTAGTATTTTGTGAAGCTTATGCACTGCATCATAGACATCTTGCTCTTTCTTGGCTCCTGTGCAGACAAGTTTCCCGCTGGCAAACAACAGTATAACCACTTTAGGGTCATCCATCCTGTAGATCAGCCCTGGAAACTGCTCTGGTTCATACATCGTTTTTCCGAGGGTATACGCCGCCTTTTCTAGGTCTATCATTCCGCCCAAGCTCGCGGAAGCCACGATATTTTGAATTTTCAGCTCTGGTTTGCTGATGATAATTATCCCGCCCCTTTTCAATTCTTTGATTACCTTCATAACTGCTCGGCGCGCTTCCTTTTCTGATTTCGCTCCAGTGCACACCATTTTTCCAGAGTTGAAAATCAATGTAGCCGTCTTAGGTCTCTTGAGCCTAAACACAAGTCCCGGAAACTGCTCTGGACGGTATTCAACTCCAGGGTAACCCTTTACAACCGCGTTCAAGTCAACCTTCTGGTTTAAAGTGGCAGAGGCAACAACGTTTTCAATTTTTATTATGGCCTTGCTCTTCGGCATGGAACACCACTTCTTACTACTGAAGTGCTTAAATACTCTTTATAAAACCTTAGGTTTCAGAAGGTTTGTTGACATTTTCCTTTTGTTCGGTTTCAGGCTTTTTTTCTTTAAATACTGGAATGATAAGCTCGACAACTATGAGGATGGCTATCAATGCGATTATCAAATATATTCCTGAAGAATTGCGCATGATAAGTGCAAGATGTCCAATCCATGGAATTCGTAGAATAACTTTGCCAATCACATGGCTCGCTGGAATGGGTTGATCTGGCCCAGCGTTGCCGTCGCCTTTCGTTACGAAGTAGATGTTGCCGTTTTCTGTTCTTTTTTCGATTGCTCTGTGGACGATTAATTCCTCACTATATAGCTGATGAAATACGATAATGTCACCATCAGGGTATGGCGCAGCGTGAATGTCTGAGACGTCCACTCCTTCAACTACAATCAAGTCTCCTACATGGAGTGTTCGTTCAAACGGATGAGACCACCCATCGCAATAGGAACCTGGTAGCTTGCACATGCTGCCGGAAGCAACCGCTAACATAGGATACTGCGTGTTCAATGCTAGTCGTGAACCATACCAGAACCCGAAAACCACTGCAATTATCAGAAGAATCATTATCGCCGTTTGGAAATACTCGTTTCTCCACAACTGTTTAAGTGTTAGGGTCGTCAATGGTTTGCCTTCTGCTACCGAAATGTTCTTGGTGAATTATGGACAGCCAGCTTTAAAACTTAGCGCTTTTAGAAGTGAAAAAGAAGGGGAAAGGATAGGCCTAAGGGCTAAGACATTCCTGGGCTCTTAGATCTTCTTTTTGCTCAAGACTTCTCGAAAAGGCTTATGACATTTCGGGCAGTCGAAAAGCCCGATTTCCAGCTGAGTCCTCTTTCCTGCTTTATCTGGGCGACCTGCCATTTTCCATGTCTTCTTCGGCCTCGAAACTTCAGTTCCACATTTTGGACATTTAGCCATTTAATTTCCTCCAATACATTTCGATATCCATGGTTTCTGATGATGATAGATAAATAACTTTCCATTCATTCAGGATACAGAATCTCTATTTTCCCTATTTTAACATCGTTTTGCATGTTTAACATTGAAGAATTATGATACAAAACATTGGGAAAACATTTCCAAAATGCTTTTACCTACGGGTTCGTGCATATTCCTATCAACGTCGAGGTTCAAACGATCTTGGAAAAATCTCCTGCAAATGCTTTTGACTTACTTGTCAAGCCGGTGCGAAGGCTTATTGAACAGAAAGGATTCTCGAAGCCCACAGAGCCGCAAGACAAGACTATTCCTCTAATCCTCGAGGGAAAAAATGTTCTGCTGATTTCACCGACGGCAACTGGTAAGACTGAAGCTGCTTTTCTGCCTGTTCTGAGCACGCTTTTACATGGATATCAGGGAACCCCAGGGATAAAGGTATTGTACATCACACCCTTGCGAGCGTTAAATCGGGATATGCTTGAACGCCTTGAGTGGTGGTGCAACAATCTGGACATAAAGTTGGCCGTCCGTCATGGGGACACTGAGACGAAGGAAAGGGTGCGGCAGTCTAGAAGTCCGCCGGATGTTTTGATTACGACTCCTGAGACTTTGCAGGCGATTTTGTCCGGCTGGATTATGCGTCAGCATCTGCAGCAGGTGCGATGGGTGATAGTTGATGAAGTGCACGAGATGGCTGACAGCAAACGTGGAAGCCAGCTTGCCTTAGCCCTGGAACGGCTTAGAGCCTTGATTGGCAGAGACTTTCAACTGTTAGGCTTGTCTGCTACGATCGGCAGCCCGGACAAGGTGGGTCAATTCCTCGTTGGGAAAGATAGAAGCGTTGAAGTTGTCCGGGTTCCAGTTGCGAGAATGATGCATCTAAAAGTTATTTTCCCAGTTCCTGATGACGAAGATCTGCGGCTTTCTGCACAGCTTTATACGCATCCGGAGGTTGCGGCTAGACTGCGGATTATTCGCGATTACATTAGCAGGCATAAGTCTGTGCTGTTGTTCACAAACACTCGAGCTGTGTCCGAAGTTTTGGCAAGTAGATTTAAGGTTTGGGATATTGATTTTCCAGTTTCTATACATCACGGTTCGCTTGCCAAGCCTTCTCGCATAGCTGCTGAGAGGGGACTGAAGAATGGGGAGTTGAAGGGGCTTGTCTGCACAAGTTCTCTTGAGTTAGGCATTGACGTGGGCAGCATAGACTTGGTTATTCAGTACATGAGTCCAAGGCAGGCCACGAGGCTGATTCAGCGCGTGGGCAGGAGCGGTCACAGAATTGGACGGATAGCAGAAGGCATTATTGTTGCACTGGATTCTGATGACGCCCTTGAAGCTTTAGCCATCGCTAAGAAAGCATTGAAAGAGGATTTGGAGCCTGTTCAAATTCCTCCCAAACCCTACGATGTTCTTGCACATCAAATTGCCGGGCTACTATTAAAGAACAGACGGCTTGGATTTGACGAGATTTTAGAGCTCTTCAAATACGCCTATCCCTACGAAGATTTAACCTTGGAAGATATCGAGAAGATTCTCAGATACATGCATCAACGCTTTCCACGTCTGGCATGGGTTTCCTTTGAAGATAAAGTCATCTTAAAACCACGGCAGACCAAAGCTCTCTTTGAGTATTATTTTGACAACCTGTCCATGATCCCTGAGGAGAAGCAGTTTCTTGTGGTTGACGAGTCAACTGATTCTGCAGTTGGCGTCTTGGATGAGGCGTTTATGGCTGAGTACGGTAAGCCGGGAACAAAATTCATCATAAGAGGGTCGCCGTGGATTATTCAGCATGTTTCCGAGGAGAGAGTTCACGTTAAACCGATTGATGATCCGACAGGGGCTATACCAAGCTGGATAGGGGAAGAGATACCGGTGCCTTTCGAAGTTTCACAAGAAGTAGGCGCAATCAGAGGTTTTGTTGAGGAACAAAGGCGAAAAGGGGTTTCTTCTGAGGAAATTGCCGTCAAGCTAAGCGAACAGTATCCTTCTGACAGGGATACTATCTTGCGTGCTTTGGCTGAAACAATTGAGCATGTGAACGCGGGTTTCCCTGTTCCTACTGACAAGCGAATAATTGTCGAAGACTGGGGCGAGTTCGTGTTGATTCACATTAACTTCGGTTCGCTTACGAACAGAGCATTTGCACAGCTTTTGGGACAGTTGCTTTCTGAAAGAGTCGGGTACACTGCTGTGGTTCAGCACGATCCCTATCGCATCTTCGTTCAGACCATGGGCGCCGCGAACGCAGATCAAATTGTAAAGCTGTTCAATGAAATGCAAGCTCTGTCTGAGCAGGCAGTGAAAGACACTTTGACGATGGCGACTGTGAAAACTGGGCTTTTCAAGAGGCGCATGATCCATGTGGCAAGGCGTTTTGGAGCGTTGAAGAAGTGGGCTGACTTCAGCAGCGTGAGCCTTCAAAAGCTGGTCAAAAGTTTTGAGGAAACGCCTATCTACGAAGAGGCCTTGAAAGAAGTGTTCACTAAGGACCTAGATTTGGAGAAGCTTGTCTACGTTCTTGGAAAGATGCGAGAAGGCGAAATTCAAGTGCACAAAGTTGAGACTGGTGGAAATGCAACGCCAATTGCTCGTGTGGGGATTGAACGGATAAGCATGAAAACAGATTTGATTCCTCCTGAAAGAATGCGAGCGGTGCTCATAGAATCCGCAAAGGCAAGATTGCTGAACGAAACGAGCAGTTACCTGTGTACGAACTGCTGGAATTACATGGAAATGATAAGGACAAAGGATCTGCCTGAAAAGCCGAAGTGTCCAAGATGCGGCTCATCAGCCATAGGTCTTCTCAGGGTCGAAGAGGAGAGAGCATTGCCTATTATTGAGAAGCAAGGCGGAAGACTGACCAAGAGTGAGGAAAAACTGCATAGTCGAGCTCTGCAGACGGCTCAGCTGATAGAAAAGTACGGAAAGACTGCAGCGGTAGCCCTATGCGCCAGAAAAGTTCAGCCATCAGACGTTAAAGAAATTCTTCAAAAAGAGCCTAAACTAAGTGACAAGTTCTATGAACTTGTGCTTGAAGCTGAACGTAAAGCCATAAGCAAAGGATTCTGGTAAAGGCGATTGCCGTAATCAGTTGCGGAGAAAGGCAGGTTTCACATCGCCAAATCGATTCCACTGGCGGGACACTCAACTGCAACCAACTTCTAGCCTTTTTCTGGTCGCGCCTGATTTATTATGTAATTGTTTGTTACTTACAACAAGTTTTAAATGAATGTTTACCTACTTGTGCCTAAGCATCTTACTGGTTGTCATGTGAGGAAAATCATTTGGAGATAAGCCGAAAGAAACTGCGAGAAGAGATCCTTGAGAGAATAAAATATGTCAAGACATGCGTTTTGGCAAGGGAAGTCTGCCTTCTCGTCCGCACAAACCGAGCTGTGCTTGATCCGAAAGATGTGCAGGAGATCTGCTTGTCTATATCGCAACTTTGCAAAGAGGAAGGTTGCCAGGACCCAAGTGAAATGTGCCGCAAGGCCGCTGAAGCCGTGGGCTCGGCGGACGAGGCAAAGTATCTTGAAATGTGCGCTCAAAGCTGCATGAAATGCGGCGAAGCTCGGCAGCCTGCGCCGAAAAAGGCCACATATGTGACTTGAGCTGTGGAAAATGTTTAAATCAACAAAACCACTGGTTGAATCACGACGATAGACTGGGTTTGAACGGAGGCTTGACAGGCTGTATATAGCACCTTATGTTCCAAGTCCACCGCAAGTGATTCGTCAAATGCTAGCGTTAGCCGAGTTGAAGGCTGGGGAAGTGTTTTTCGACCTGGGCGCGGGGGACGGCAGAACAGTGGTGATGGCGGCAAAAGATTTCGGCGCGAGGGCCGTCGGTGTAGAATTGAGAGAAGATCTTGTGAAGAAAGCGCTTGGCACAGTCTATGAACAGAGCTTGCAAGATCGGATAACAATAGTCAACGGCGACATGTTCAACGTAGACCTAACCTCAGCAGACGTCATCTTCCTCTATTTAACGACAAGCGCAAACGAAAAAATCAAGCCGAAGCTTGAAACTGAACTTAAGCGTGGGGTCCGTGTTGTTTCTCATGACTATGAAATTGTCGGATGGAAACCCGTCAAGGTTGTGAATTTCTGCGAAAATCAAACCCTAGGGTTTCCTTCCCACACGATATATCTTTATAAGAAAACTTAGCCTCGTGACACTATGTCCTCTAATTCTTTCAAGACTGCGTTAAGAGTCACATGGTCAGACACGGATGCAGCTCAAATCGTACACTACTCTAAGTACTTCGTGTTTTTTGAAAGAACCGAGGAGGAATTCTACCGGTCTTTAGGGTTCAGCTTCATTGATCTCAGAGATAAAGGGCTTTGTTTCCCAAGAGTTGAAGCCTTCTGCCAGTACAAGAAGCCTGCAAGATTCAATGATCTGCTTGAAGTAGAATTATCGGTTGAAGAATTAAGGGAGAAATCCGTAAAATACGGCTTCAAGGTTACTAACAAAGAAACCGGAGACTTGCTGGCGGTTGGCCACTTGGCGGTTGTAGCAGTGGATAGGCAGACTGGAAAGGCCACGCAAATTCCGGTGGAAATAGTTGAGAAGTTGAAGCTTTTCTACAAGTAGATTTTTTAAGAAGTGTATTTCTAAATCCAATAGTGAAAGGTAAGATGCAGTTTATTCCATGGCGGTACATTGCAGATTGGAGATGCATTGGATGCGGTGACTGCTGCAAGTATTACAGTGTAGTCATAACTTTTCATGAATGGCTAAGGATCGTCAAGAACTACGGCGTAGAAAACACTGTTTCTGGCTTGGATAAACTGTACATACATCGAAGAGGCGATGGGTCATGCGCTTTCTTGGGCAACTTTTCAAACGTGTACCATTGTGGACTACAGCACATGAAACCTAAGGCATGTCAGCTTTGGCCATTCAAAATTCTGAAAGAACCTAAGTTTGGGTATCCGAATGAGGCAATGTACCCATTTGGTGGGGACAAACTGTTTGTGTATGCAGACCCTATGTGTAACGGTCTCAGGCTTGGAACACCAACATTTGAATTTGCAGGTTCGGTCTTGAAAGAATTTGTGGAAATCGCAGCTGGACTCCGTAACAATCAATTGAAAACGACTTCAAACATTGGGTTTATTCAACCATATACGAGTTTCAGATTTCCAGGCAATAGAAGGCATCTTTAGTTCTTGTATGAGAAAAAGTTCCATGTTGCGATCAAGGCAAGATTGAGAATAGCTTAACAGTTCAACGCGCGCGATAGAGTGTTCCGCTTGTTTGCTGATTTCCATTAGGTACAGAGACTCTTTTTGACATTGACATTGCCGAAATCAGTGTTAAGGGTTGCCGCAACGCTGAGGCTAGAAAGAAAAACAATTGACAAGGCCAAAACGGCCAAATAGCGAAGTCGAATCGAAGCCATGGTCAAAGTTCCCATTGGCAAATCCTTAACGATTACCTAAAATCTCTGGAGCCTAACCATTAAAGCTTTGTTTGAAAGGTCAAATCTCCAGCTATCCAGCGAATTAGGTTATAAGAAGGAAGAGTGAAAAGCTCTCGGGTGAATGCGGCTGGTCTGACTATGGCGACGCCTGAAATCGGCTTGTCTATGCTTTACTGTTTAGGAGAGCCTTTCAAGAAGATGGTCAAGGAGATTCCTAAAGCACAAGCGACCTACATAGAGATTGTCGATGACGGACTGCACGCGTTAAACAGGAAGAAAACTGTGAAATTGAATGAGATTAGAAAATCTCACGGCATAAAGTATACTGTGCATGCGCCTTTTGCTGGTGTAAACATAGCTTTGCCTTCAAGGCCTTTGCTAAACGCTACGCTGAAGAGACTTAAAGAATCCATAATCAATGCTAGCGCACTGGATTGTCAGATGTGGGTTTTTCATCCTGGAATGAGAACGGCTGTAAGCATGTTTTATCCTGGCACAGACTGGGTTAGAAACTTGGAAAGCATTCGGCTACTGGTGAAGTTTGCAGAGGATCATGGTGTGAAAGCTTCTATAGAAAATGTTATGGAACCGTTTGTGATGAAAAGCGTTGAAGAATTTAAGAGGTTTTATAGCGAAGTCGATGAGGACGTAGGTTTAGCCTTGGACACTGGACATGCAAATCTTATCGGACAAGTGGAGAGTTTCCTCACAGAGTTTCGGGACAAGATTGTGCACGTGCACGCGCATGACAATTTTGGTAGAAGTGATCAGCACCTCGGCGTCTGCTACGGCAACATCGACTGGGACAGGTTTGCAGGTCTGTTGAAAAGAGCGTCCTGTGACAAAGTCGTGATAGTCGAGTCGTTTGAGCATGTTGAAGAAAGCATGCAGAAACTGAAGCAGTTGTTAGCTTGACTGCTCTTGCTTGTCTAACAGTGGGATTTCTATTTGCATGAAGTCTTCTGCTACCAGGGTGTTTTTGAAGATTTTCTTCACCTGCTTCAGCCAGATGTTTGTGTCTTCATATCTTTGGCTGATGTGTGTCAGAATCAGTTTCTTGACTTTTGCTTTCTTTGCGCTTTTTGCTGCTTGATCTGGAGTGGAATGTCCGTATTGCTCTGCTCTTTCAGCCAGCTCATCGCCTAGGGTGCAATCGTGTATCAGCAGGTCCGCGTCGGCCGCAAATTTTTCAAGAAGCCTGAACGGTCGCGTGTCGCCTGTGTACACGATTTTTCTGCCTTGTCTAGGTGGGCCCGTTACGTCTTCCGGTTTTACAGCATGTCCATTTGGTAGCTTGACCTTCTGTCCGCGTTGAAGTTTTGACCACAGAGGCCCTTCTGGCACGCCTAGAGCCTTAGCTTTCTCAGGATAGAATTTTCCCGGTCTCGGTTTTTCAACATAAGCGTACGCAAAGCTTGGAATCACATGTTTCGATGGAGCAACGTGCACACTGTATTCCTCCTGGTCACAAATAACACCTGCCTTCTCTACCTCGTGGATTTCAACTGGGAAGGTTAAGACGAACTGCACTGTCTCTCTGATTCCTTCCAAGAATTCTTTGACTCCAAGCGGCCCGTATATGTCGAGTTTTCTCTCTCGGTTAAGTAAGGCCATTGTCTGCAGCAGCCCTGGAAGCCCCATAATGTGGTCGCCGTGCATGTGTGTTACGAAAACTTTCATTTTCTTGTTGAAGCTGGCCTTTGCTATCAGCATCTGTCTCTGGGCGCCTTCGCCGCAGTCGAACATCAGTTGTTCCCCTTCACGGTGGATGAGTATGGCAGGCAGACTTCTCTTGGGCGTTGGAACGCCTGCAGCCGTGCCTAGGAAAATCACATTTAAACTCATCTGGTTACACCTTTTCAAACACTGCTATTTCCCTTGTTAAGGTTCTGTGGACATAAACGAAATGCGACTCTAAATGCTTATAGCCTAAACGGGTGCCTATGCTTTGAACGTTCAACGTTTTCGGCGCAGCTATGCAAACTCGCCGTCCCTTATCAAGCAGACTGTGAACGGATGCAAGGACTTCGTCAACTATCTGCCCTGTAGTGCGTTTAAATGTGATTGTTGATCTGCCATAGGGCGGGTCAGTTACAACGCAGTCAACTTTTCTAACTGGCAAGTTTCGCGCGTCCCCAACAACCACGCCCTCAGGCTCAATCTTGAAATGAGCCAGGTTTCTGATGGTTCCTCTTACCATGCGACGTTGAATGTCCAAGCCCAGAACCCGACAACCCATGACAGCAGCTTCAACCAGCATGCCTCCGGTTCCACAAAAAGGGTCAAAAACCAGCTCTCCAATTTTAGGACTTGCCAAGTTCACCATGCACCTTGCAAGTTTTGCCTGCATAGCCGACGGATGGAAAAACGGTTTTCTCCTTGGACGTCTGTCAACGAAGGGTTTGGCCGGAATCTCGACGAGCTTTACTCCGAAAATGAATCTTTCGCTTGTCAAGACGCCGATGAGAGTCTTGTCAGGATGTTTAAGGTTAACCTTGGTCTTCAAGGTCCCGTTCAATATGAGAGTGCCAAGCTTCTTCTCAAGAAACATTCCGTTAATCTCTGAACTGTAGTTCTTTACGTGTTTTACGCGAACAGCGAAGCTTTCATCCTCTTCAAGATAATCGTCTAGGCTTATAGACTGTAGAGCCTTCACTATGCTATCTATTTTCGCCTCGCAGTTGAAAAGTTCTAATCCGCAAAGCCTTGTGAAAGCCGATCTGCGCTTTATGACTTCTATGCAGCCTAGATCAGCTTCTAGTCTCAAGACTTGGTCAAGCTTTTCCAAGTTATGAAAAGCGTAGCCTTCAGTTTCAAGTATAGTCTTCAATTCTGAAGTTGGAAGGTCTTCATGTTCTCCAGAAAGGAAAAAGAAAAGATTGACCACATTTACGCTCCTTTCTGAGCCAGCACCTTGGCTATCAACGGAGCAATCGAGACCTTGCTCACTGGACTTGGAACACAGTCCGTGCCTATTACTTCTTCAGCCCCGTTCTCCAATATTCTCTTTTGAGAGTCGCCGATCAGCAGCGGATGCACGCAAGCTGCATAAACTTTCCTCGCACCCTGGTCTTTCACCAGTTTAACAGCCTTGGCCATGGTTCCGCCGCTGCTTATTATGTCGTCAAACACTATCGCATCACGGTTTTTTATGGGAAACTGTTTGTCCTCAAGCGTGACGTTTCCCGTTCGCACGTCTCTCTTTGTGGAGATGTAATCAAATCCGCCGTGCAAGATGTCGTCGGCTTCCTTTGCCACATTCAAACCCTTCTTGCCAAGGGACAGCGAAAGAGGATTTTTCACCAGACTTTTTGCGTTAAAATATTCTGCCAGAAGAGGAACTGCCGATAAGTCTTCAACGAGAATTTTGAAACTCTTTAACAGTGCTGGGTTGTGTGTGTTTACAGTTATTATTCTATTTACGCCGCAGTCTTCGAGCAGTTTCATAATGGTTTTTATGCTGAAAGCCTCACCTGGTATGAACCGTTTGTCCTGTCGGCTGTAGGCGAAGTATGGGATAACGGCTGTTATGCTTCTTGCTTTCATGTCTTTGGCGTCGTCAGCCATGAGCAGAAGCTGGATGAGTCTTTGATCCTGCGGTGGACTTGTAGTTTGCACTATAACAACGTCTTCGTCCTGTAGGGATTCTGCGTCAAATCTAATGTAGGATTCGCCGTCCGGAAAAGTCTTGAAAAATGCTGGTACCACTTCTGCCTTTAGAAGTTCGCCTATTGTTTCGCCTAGCTGTTTTGACGCTGGCCCGGATATGACTTTCATGGTATCGCCGCATCTACAAGCGGTCGCTCTGTCTTTTTAGATTTTTCCAGTTGTCTTGTGTCGTTCTATCAGTTCCTTCGCCCTGTCCATGCGGATCTTGCGTTCTTCAACCATCTTTGCAGCGACCCGATCGATCAGCTCCCCGGTTGCTCCCGCCATCACAGCTATGTTTCTAGCGTGAAGGGACATGTGACCGCGCTGGATGCCTTCATGAGCTAATGCGCGCAACGCGCCGAGGTTTTGAGCTAAGCCCACGGCTGCTAGAACCTCGCCGAACTCGTTAGCAGTTTTCACACCTAGAATTTTCACGGCTATCTTCGCTATCGGATGAGTTCGAACGGCTCCACCTATCAAGCCCACGGCCATCGGCAGCTCAACAGAACCGGCCAAGTCGCCGTTCTCATTCTTCTCCCAAGTTGAAAGCGAAGTATAGCGACCGTTTCTCGCTGCATAAGCGTGGGCCCCCGCCTCAATCGCACGGTGATCGTTGCACGTTGCAAGTATGACAGCTATTATGCCGTTCAGAATTCCCTTATTATGCGTCGCCGCCCTGTATGGATCTGCTGCGGCAAAGGCATAGGCGTTCACTATGCCGTCTACGACTTCTTCTCCGCCGACAGATTTTTTGGGCACGATGCATGAAGCTCTTACCAAACGTTTTGTGGCCAGGTTGGAGATTATTCGCAGATAAACTCGCCCGCCTGTTATACGCTCGATCATTGGAGCCACTGCTTCAGCCATCGTGTTAACCGCATTAGCCCCCATGGCGTCGCGACAGTCCACCTGCAACTCGGCGATAAGCATCGGTCCTTGCGTGGTGTTGATTACTTTTGCATCTAGGTCTTTGGCTCCGCCTCCGGCTGAAACAAGCACGGGGTCCTGCTCATTCGCCTTCTTCAGTATTTCCTCTTTTGACTGTATGACCCGCATCTTGCCTGCGTATGGATCTTTGACTCCTACGACCTGTATCTGGCCGATCATTATGGGTTGTGTGCTGCTTGTGTGGAAGCCGCCGCCGTCTCTTATCATTTTCGCAGCGTAGCTTGCTGCTGCCACAACTGAAGGCTCTTCGATAGCCATGGGAATCAGGTAGTCGCGGTTGTTTATGAGGAAGTTTACGCCTACGCCTAAGGGCATCGGGATTGCGCCTACAACGTTTTCTATCATGCGGTCGGCCAAATCAATAGGCAAAGAACCTGTATTCTGAAGTTGAGCAATCTCTTCATCGGTTAAATCAGCAAATTCCTTTACGAATTGTAAACGTTCTTTAGAGCTTAACTTGTAGAAACCTGAGGCTAATGATGATTTACCCATATTAGTTCGTTCTCCTGACTTGTGATTTAAAGCATGGTTTGATTTCGACCTTTTAAACTTTGGCAGAATTTCATGCTTACCAATTTCAAAAAGAGACTATGTAAGGACATCCAGATACACGATACAACAGAGCAAGGCATACCAGTAAAAACTATTTTTTGGGGAGGGCTACTGCTGAGATTCCGAAGCGCCTGCGGATTTCTCTTGCCAATGGTTCGGCATTGCTGACGCGGAAGTTGTCTGTTATTACAAATTCCGGTTTTGATCGTCTAACATATTCAAGTAGTCCGTTGAAGTCTGAGTGGTCGCTTAGGGCCACTATGTATTCTTTTTCGCCGGTCTGGCGGATGGCTGAGTTGAATTCCCAGCCGCTTACGCATATGCGGAAGTTGTCTAAGCCCACTTTGTTTTGGCTTTCCATGTGGTAGAAGGCTATGCAGGGTGAGTTGGTTTCCAGCAGCTGTCTTGCTTCTCTCTCCATGGACAGCATGATGTGGCCTAGGTTCATTCCATGCCTCTCGCAAACTTTTGAGACTTGGAAGACCTTTTCAGGTGCGATGAATGGAGCTTTTACGTTGGCTTTGTGTAGGATTTGCATGACTTCTTGGAGTTTTCCGTGATAGCCGAAGATGTATACGGCTCCATGTTTTAGTCCTTTTTCCACCAAGGAGATGAGTGAGTGTTTCACGTCTACTCCGAAGGACCGTCTGTACGACGGGCTTCCGTAGGTGGCTTCGATGACAAGGATGTCTGAGTACAGGACGGGGGTGTCTTGGATTCTGAAGTCTCCCGTGAAGACTATTCTTTTTCCTTCAACATCTTCAACCAGCACTTGGGCTGCGCCTAGAATGTGGTCAGCTCTGAAGAACGTTATTCGCTCTTCCTCGTACTGAATGGTCTTGCCGTAGTCAAGTGTTTCCACGGGGCCGCGCATCAGGAATAGGGGGCTTCGCATGACGTCAATCATGTCTTTTGTGGCTTTCGTCATCAGAACTTTTTCGCATGCTCTCAGGCTTTGCTGCAGTCCCATCATGTGGTCAGCGTGAGCGTGGGTGACTACTCTTAAGGGTTTGTTTTCTTCGAAAGCATCGCATACGATGTTTTTTCCAAGGAGAACTGCACCCCTTCTTGTTACTGAAGCTTTCACAGACAAGGTCGACACCAGTCACATGTTTACATGGTTTTCGGGGCGAGCCAATAGATGAGTTCGCGTGGTTTTTCACATGTGATCTTAACTTTTATCGGGCCTAGGGGTGATTCTGCCACTTCTTTAGAGAAGGAAACATGCCCAGCATATGCAACTTGCTTGTTTAAGCAGAAGCTGATGGTTTTCCTGTCTATACCTTCAAAAAAGACTGGTCGAGCAGCACTGCGAATGCGCTCTCTGCGCAGCAGGTTGCAAAGTTTCTCCAGCGCTTCCTTTCCCTTGGCTTCAGCGACTAGAAGGTTTCCCTTACGGAGAGGTCTGGTCTGGGTTGGTATGTCGCCGAAAATGTTTTGCACAGCCTGTTTTACCTTCTCCTCGGATTCTGTCGGGTTAATCTCAGCTTCTACATAAACGGTTATTTCATCCATTTCCTCTCAACTTTCCCCAAAACTTTCTTAATCCTCTCTCTTACAACCTCGACTGGTTCTTCATTCACTACTATGTATTCAGCCATGGCTATAGCATTGCCTAATCCCACGCTTAGCTCTCTCATGTCTCTTTCGTGAAAGACTTTCCAGTCGCCTGCGTCGTCGCTTCTTCGTCGTCGATAAAGCCGAGTGAACCTCGTGTCTGGAGAGGCATGGATGGCTACAAGGCTGAATGTGGGAAAATTCTTTTTGAATTCTTCAACTTCGTTTAGGCTTCTTATTCCGTCTACAATTACTCTTTGTCTTTCTGTGCTCTTTATCTTTGGGATGCATCTTTTGGCTATGACGTTGCTTCCTTCTGTCTGCCTTAGTTCAAGCATTATTTTTCCAATGTTTTCAGGATTCGGCTCTAGACGTCTCTTTTCTGCCTCTTCTCTCACAACGTCGCCCATTACTACAATGTCGTAGCCTCGCTCCTTTGCAACCTTGACGGCCAATGATTTTCCGGATCCGGGCATCCCTGTCAGGCCTAGTACAAGTTTTTGAGCGGTCATTTTCTTGCCTTTGTCAATAGTTTAGCTGCTAACAGATAGTCTTTTTTACATTAAAAGCATTTATCAAATAAAAGAGTCAAAATCACTCGAAGGGATATGCATGGAATCTATAAGAAGCTTTGTAGCTTTCGACATTGATAGTGAATCGGTTCTGAAGAGGATGACTGAAGTGCAAGGTTTGCTGGTTAAGACTGGTGCGGATTTGAAGGTTGTTGAGCCTAAGAACATTCACATGACTCTTCGGTTTCTCGGCAATATTACGCCGAACACTGTTGACAGGATTTTTGAAGGAATGAGGAAGGTGCAGTTTACTCCTTTTGACGTGAAGATCCGTGGTGTTGGTGCTTTTCCAAACGTTCGCTACCCGCGCGTCGTTTGGGCGGGAATAACTGAGGGCGCCGATCAGTTGCGAAGCATTTTCAGCCAATTAGAGCCTAGCCTGCGCAGTTTGGGGTTTGCGCCAGATCCAAAGGGTTTCAGTCCACACCTCACAATTGCCCGTGTAAGGTCTGGGAGAAATAAGACTGAACTTGCGAAATTCATCTCAGAAAATGAGGGCTACGAGTTTGGCATTGTCAGGGCTGCATGCTTGAGGCTCAAGAAAAGCGATTTGACGCCGAAGGGTCCCATTTATTCGACGCTAAGGGAGTTTTGTCCATAAGAATAGAGAAAGGGATTGGGTTATGCAAGAAAAAATAGAGAAAGTCTGTAGAACCGTTCTGGAACTGGTTACGCCGAAGGCGGATGAACGTGTTAAGATAGAGGCGTTGGCTAGGAAGCTGGAAAGGAAGGTTGTTTCTGCGTCGAAGGAATTGGGCGTTGAAGCTAAGGTGCGGGTGGAAGGTTCGGTTGCGAAGGACACTTGGCTTAGCAAGGAGCCGGATGTTGACGTTTTCATGCGTGTGTCAAAATCGATACCTCGCAAGTCTCTGGGCGATATCTGTTTGAAGGTGGCTAGAAAGGCCACGGAAGGTTCGGAGCAGATTGAACGTTTTGCTGAACATCCGTATCTTGAGGCAATGGTCGATGGGACCAGAGTGAACATTGTCCCGTGCTATGCTGCCAAGCAGGGAGAATGGTTGAGCGCCACGGACAGAACGCCGTTTCACACTGATTGCATGAAGAAGCGTTTGGATGCAAAGATGCGAGGCGAGGTGCGACTGTTGAAGAAGTTCATGAAGGGCGTAAAGGTCTATGGCGCTGAAATCAAGGTCGGCGGGTTCAGCGGATACCTGTGCGAACTGTTAGTCTTGCATTACACGTCTTTCTTGAACACGATCAAATCGTTTGCGGAGCACAAGCAGAGAATGGTGATTGACATTGAAGATTTTTATAGGAACAGGCGGAATGAGGTTGACCTTTTGTTCGATGAACCCTTGGTGGTTGTAGACCCTGTTGATAAAGCGAGAAACGTTGCTTCTGCCGTGCGCAAACAGAATCTCTACACATTCATAGCCACCTCGCAAGCGTTCCTGAGAATCCCAGACATGACCTTCTTCTATCCTCCGAAAACTGTTCCTCTGACTGCGAGCAGAATGAGGCAGGAGCTGAAGAAACGAGGATCAACGATTGTTTTTGTCACCTTTGGTAAGGTTGGTACTGTTCCTGACATTTTGTGGGGTCAGCTTTACAAGTCGCTTCGTTCCTTGCATAAGCTTGTTGAGTTGAACGACTTTGTTTTGTTGAGGGATTTTGCTTGGAGCGATGAGAAAGGTCTCAACATGTTTGGTTTTGAGCTTGAAGATTGTTGCATTTCGGCGGTGAAGAAGCATTTGGGGCCGCCGCTTGAGAAAGAGCAAGAGTGCATTAAGTTCTTGTTGAAGCATCAGAAGGGGTCGGGCACGGTTGCGGGACCTTATGTGGAAGACGGGCGGTGGGTTGTGCAGGTTCGAAGAAAGTTCACGGACGCTTGTGCGTTGCTCAGTGAACGGTTGAAGGACGGCGGAAAGAGCGCGGGTGTGGCTGACCAGATTTCCCAAGTAATTAGGAAGGGCTTCAGAGTGTCTGTGAATGAGGAGATTATTGGAGTTTATGAGAAGAACGGGGAGTTTGCCGCGTTTCTGACGGAATTCTTATCGGGCAGGCCTAAGTGGTTAGAAGCCGGTGAGGGTTAGAGTTGTGAGCGCTATTCAAAGTATGCGCGTTTCAAAATGTTACACTTGCCATCCTTTTCGTTATTCTCAAAGGCCTGCTTAATTCTCAAAATGTCAAAGCCATGCTGGAAAAAGATTCGCACGTAAACCATGTCAGCGTTGCCGCATATTGGACTTGAACTTGTGACGAATTGCGATATCGCCCGATAAGCGGCTTCTTAGGACATATTGATGAGATAGAAAGGGATTGAAGGTCGATCAACCATGGTATTGAATGTTCAACTCCTACGCTGGTACTCGAGAAACGGAGGCTTTCGACACGGAGTTCATAACAAATATAAACGTGAGTCCGCATAAGCCGTTGTGAGGCTTGATTGTGAGCGTTGAAGTGTTGAAGGACATTAGGGAAGAGCTGAAAGAACTGAGGATTCTCTACAAGCAACTGGTGGAGAAGCTCATACCGGTCGAAGAGCCCACTAGGGAGGAAAAGAGGGCAATTGAAGAAAAAGATGAAGTTGCCGACGAAAGAGAAATGATGAAGGGATTTCCAGCATCATAGTCAAACTCAATGCAGTAGCCGCTGAGGGTTAATGCTATGAGGGCTGTTCCGAGTAGCCAAGTGTAGATTGCGAAGTAATGGAATTTTCTGCTTCTGACTGTTTTTGAGACGAGTTTTATGGCGATGTAGCCTGCGATCATTGCTATGATTATTCCGATGAGGAGTTCTGTTGTGCCTGTTCCATGGCTGGTTAGGAGTCCGCGTTGTTTGTACCAGATGTACGCGAAAGGACTCAATGCGGGCAAATTGTTCAGTTTCAAAAGCGGCCATGTTGATGGAAAAAAGGGAGTCGAAAATGTGCAGTTTTGTTGAATGGAAGGCAGACAGAATACCTTTGGAGGATAGGTCGGTCGATATCAGTATTGCAGTCTACTTGCCGGTTTTCGATGGAGACGAGATCAGTGCGCGCTCGATGTTGTCTCAGATGTATTGCTGCAAGATCAAGCTGTTCAAACGAAAAGGTGGCTTGTTGATCTTACTAGATTTATAAACGACAATGTTATATTTTATGTATGGTTGGTAAGTGTGGCAGATGCAAGCGATACAGAAAATGTAAGAGCCGGATTGACTAGAAACGAGAGTCTGCTACTATCTTCTCTATCCGAGAAGGGCAAGACCATCTTCAAAATAGAGGATATTGCAACTGAACTAAAGTGTTCCTATAAGTATGCGAAGGTGCTTGCTAACAACCTAGCGAAGAAGAAATGGATAATTGTCCTGAGGAGAGGTGTCTACCTCATAGTTCCATTGAGTGCAGGAGTAAAATCACATTATACTGAGCATGAGTTTGTGATCGCTTCATTCCTTGTTTCACCGTGCTACATAGCATACTGGAGTGCTCTCAACTTTCATGGATTTACTGAGCAAACACCTTTCACGGTCTTTGTGGCAACAACGAGAAGAACAAAGAATAGAGAGGTTCTGAACACCAGATACAACTTCATAACGTTGAGCAAAGGAAAATTCTTCGGCTTTGAGCCAACAGCAGTCGGCACATACAAGATCAATATCTCAGATCGTGAGAAGAGCCTCGTGGATGCGTTAGACCATCCTGAGTATTGCGGAGGATTGCCTGAAGTTGCAAAGTCTCTGTGGAATGCTAAGGAAAAGGCATCGATGGATAAGATTGTCAGTTACGCAGAAAGAATGGGAAACACTGCAATAGTTAAGAGACTTGGATATCTAGTAGAGAGTCTAAATTTAAACGTAGATTCAGAAATTCTCTCAAAGATGAGGAAAATGATCTCACCAGGAATGTCAGCCCTTGATCCCACACGTCCCAAAAAAGGCACGTACAACACGAGATGGAAGCTCTTATTAAATGTCTCCAAGGAAGCTCTTGAGGAATTGAGGCGAAGCTTTTGATATCAGCAGAACAGATAAGAAGAATCGCAAGAGAACAAAAACTCGCGGCTGGCGTTGTGGAGAAGGACTACGCACTCACATGGTTACTGAATGGATTCTATCTGAGGAATAGCGGTTTAGATGATAGTTTTGTTCTGAAGGGAGGAACTGCGATTAGAAAGGTCTATTTTCCTCAGACTTGGAGATTTTCAGAGGATCTAGACTTCACTGTTGTCAACGCTATGGAATCCGAGGGCATAAAGGAATCTATGCACCGGGTATTCAGAACACTTCTCCAGGAAAGCGGTATTAACTATTCACTTGAATCGTTCCACCCGACAGAAGGATCAACAATAGCTAACGTCCAGTTTCTCGGACCATTGAATTTCACAAACACAATCAGACACGACATCAGTTTGAAAGAAAAAATAGTGATAGAACCGGAACGCCGACCTGTTAAAACCAACTATTCGGATCTACCCGAGTTCGAAGTACTGGTCTATTCTCTGAATGAGATACTCGTAGAGAAGATTAGGAGCATCATGCAAAGAGGCTACTCGCGCGACTACTACGATGTTTGGAGATTGTTGAAGGAAAACAAATTCAAGGGTTCTGAAATCAAGAAACTTCTGAAAAGAAAATGCGAATTGAATAGCATAAAGTACGAGCCAAGTTTGCTATTCGATGAGAAAAGATTAAGCGAGGCGCAATCATTTTGGGAAAAAGGATTGCTGCATCTGACTAAGGAACTACCTAACTTCGAGACAATCATTTCCGAGATGAAAGAGAGGCTGAGTTTTCTAGGTTCCGCTTCAAGATATCACAATTTCTGAAGGATATATTGAATTGTGCCACCGCGTGCAGAAAATGGAGAGATGGTTAGTATCCGCTGAGGGTTAATGCTATGAGGGCTGTTCCGAGTAGCCAGGTGTAGATTGCGAAGTAATGGAATTTTTTGCTTTTCACTGTTTTTGAGACGAGTTTTATGGCGATGTAGCCTGCGATCATTGCCATGGCTACTCCGATCAATAGTTCTATGGAGCTTGTTCCTTGGCTGGTTAGTTGGCCGCGCTGTTTGTAGGCTTCTACAGCTAGGTCTCCGATTATGGCTGGGATCGAGAGTAGGAAGGAGAATTTGAATGCTTTTTCTCTTTTCAGTCCGAGCAGGAGGGCGGTTGAGATTGTTATTCCGCTTCTTGAAAGTCCTGGGAAGATTGCGAGGCCTTGGGTTGCGCCCATGATGAGGGCTGCCGTGATGGTTATAGTGTCTGTGTTTTCTTTTCCGATTCTTGAGTTGTAGACTATGGTGGCGCCGACGAGGAAGGTTGTTCCGATTGCCAAGAATGTTTGGAATGTGTCTTCGAGGAATCCTACGTAGAGTAAACCGATTATTGCTGTGGGGATGGTTGCAATGATTATGGGCGGTATGAGTTGGCCGTGTTCTGATTTGAAGTCCAGACGCGCCAGGGCTGAGAGTATGCTTTTGACTTCTTTTCTGAAGTAGAACACGACCACGATCAATGTTCCGACGTGCAGGGTGACGTTGAAGAGCGGTGTGGCAGTCAAGCCTAGGAAGTGCTCAGCCACTTTCAGGTGTGCAGTGCTTGAGACTGGCAGCCATTCCGTCAGGCCTTGGATTAAGCCTAATATTATCGTGTTTATTAGTTGATCCAACAGCAAGTGTTTTCGGCCGGCTTTGTTTGGGTTTGGTTTGAAAGGTTAATTAGTGTAGGCTTTTAACTTTTTATCCGGGTGAGGGTTATGAGTGAATATCCGGCTGGAAGTGTTGAAGACCGCGAAATGCTGGCTAAGATGCCGACTGAGAAATTGCTGGATTTTTTCTTTTTGCAGATTCGTAACTTGTGGAGGGTTGACGGCTTATACTTTCTAGGGATAGAGAAGAAGTTCGGCACCGAAGCGGCAGCAGAGATTGATGCTGGCGTTTGGGAGGCTATGGCGAGGATTGAGGCTAAGAGTCTGCAGAAGATGTTTCACGCAGGCGAGAACCCTGATGTTGCGACAATCATGGGTCTTCTGCTCAGGTCAAGTTGGGCTTCAGATCAGCCTTTCAGAACAGTTGAGTTAAACAGTAATCGAGCGGTGTTAGTCATACATCGGTGTAGGACGCAGGAAACTCGTCTGAGCAAGGGGCTACACGAGTTTCCGTGCAAGAAGGTTCGGTACGGCTATTTGGAGAAATTTGCAAAAACTCTGAACCCTAAAGCTAAAGTGAAATGTCTTGTCTGTCCGCCGGATGAACATCCTAAAGACTCATGGTGCAAATGGGAATTTACTACCTAGTTTTGGCAGTTTACACCACATTTTTGAGCCATCATCTCATTTTCTCTTTCTGAAAAGCATGAGATCGTCTTTCTGGCATACGTGATCGAAACCTTCGATCGATCAAGACATCATAGACGAGCTCTTCCATCCTTAGGAATTCAACACCAACAATTCCTCGGTATTTGTACTTTTCAAGGTCAAGATCGATCGATACTCAAATTCGCACTTCCCAATTGGCTATACTCACGACTCGATGGATCAAACGAACGATTGAACAGTAGACATAATCCATTATTGTTGAAGCATTACAAAGAGATCTTGGGAAAGGTTCTCAAAGAAAATCGGCCGATCTGAAAAACAATGTTCCATAAGATTTAACTAGTTTTTGGACCAATAGATAGTCCAATGGAGAGAAGGGCGAGAAGAATCAATCGGCTATGAGTGGCGCGCGTGCTGCAACTTGAACAATCATCCTGTTTCCCGCGAAAGTGGAAACCGCCTCAAGCTTGCGTTAAGGCTTGAAAACAAAAAGAGGGAGGAAAAGCTGGAAAGGAAAAAAGTATTATTGGGAAGGCGCGCTGTCATCAGAGCAGTCTTGGTTTTCATCGTGGTCATACCGTTGGTAACAGCTAGTTTGATGCTGTCACAACTTGTTACAGTTGAAGGAGAATGGAAACTGGAAAAGAGCCTTGACACTAATGGCGACAAAGAAAAAGATCTTGATATTAGAACTCGCGATACTAATGGCGACGCAAAACCTGACGAAATTCACTTAGATTTCAATAGGAATGGAAAGATCGATGCAGGTGAACCAAGTGGCCCAATTGTTAAATGGGGCTATATGCATTATTCAAAGGATACACCCCCATTCTACAAGGTTTGGGTAATCGTCGAAACCCCATTTGGCAATCTCAAAATTTCTTGGAAGATAAGAGACAAAAACGGGGATGGAAAAATTGATCCAGGCACATCTGAAGCGGAAGAACGCTTGGAGAAGCCAGCTGGGTACAAGTGGCGCGACCCTATTCAGGATCTGGTCTATATCTACCCAAGAGAGCCTGTTCCAGTTGAAAAATATGTGGGATACCTTGATGTGTTTGATGCTGATGCGAGAAATGTGGGGGACTCGATAGAATTTCATATAACAGTTAAGGGTGGCATACCCACTCTCATGTACAACACCTTTTACATTGTTTTTATCGACAAGAACAACGATCCAGCAGACAATTGTCAGACCTATCCAAGCCACGGAGCAGACACCATGTACTCCATAAACCTTAAAACTGGAAAAATCGAACGTGCCATTTATCAAGTGGTAGGCGACTGGTGGATAGTCCAATCAACCACAGCAACGTTCGGGCTCATCTCTGCATGGCCAGACGGAGACACCGAAATCATTTTCTATGTGCTAAAAAGTGAACTTCCAACCTTTACTGAAATGATGCCTTGGAGAGTACTTACCGACAGCGACCCATATGGCATTGGTGACTTGGCCCCAGACGAGGGAGTAGTTTACGTGCCTTTGACACCTCCAATACCTTGGATTGTAAGTCCCCTAAGCGGAACAACGCTCTACGCAGACAACGTCGCATTGAAGGCTCGTGATATCACTTTCTACAACGAAAGACAAGACATCCTTGCCTGCTCATTCGAATGTTTTCTCTTTCCAGAAGGCCCGTGGACTGAAATAGGCATAGACTTCGACCCTGCTGACGGCTGGGAAGTTTTATGGAACTTGACCGGCTTGGCGGAAGGAAGATACTACATTGTGGCTACAATGTGGAATACAGCGGGAGAAGCGTGGAGTGAAAAGACAACGGTGTTTTACGATCCCACTCCGCCCATACCTCAGTTCCACCAACTTTCCTATGGAGACACCGTCGAAGGCTTAACCACACTTCAAGTGAAAACACTCGACGAAAACGTCCAATATGTCGAATTCTTCTACTTCACTGTCACTGAGAGAAAGGAAAAAGAAATTCCAGGCTTATGCCAAAAGGAAATTGGAACCAATCCTAACGCGCAAGATCCCCACGAGGGAGCCTACAACTGTGGGCCGACGGCCGCCGCTGCTTGCCTAGCATATTGGGGTGACTACAAAAATGAAACTGGACACCAGCCCTACAGAAATTTGTACAACGGCACAACAGAAGGATTAGTGCAAATGGCTAGAGACCTGTACGATTTGTGCAAAACAAACCAAGACCTGAATAGCCCAGGTACCTTCGGAGACAAGCTAACAGACGGTATCAACAGTTACATAAAGAACAAGGAATTGCAAGATGAACTCCAAGCCACATTTATTGAAAATGGAGATTGGACAAGGGCTAAAGACGAATTCATGAGTTGTCAAGACGTTATACTGCTAGTGAGCCGCCCAGACGGCAGCCGACATTGGATTACCTTGTCAGCCATAGAGAACGTGGAAGACGAAAACGATCAAGAAATTACCTATGTCGAGTTCATGGAGCCTTGGTGCGGTATAGAGGGGGCAACAGCGGTTCTGAAAGAGGGGAAACTGAAATTCGACTGGAATGGTGAGGGCAATGCGGAAGACGACGAACTTGCAAGCGTAGTACACATAGTCACAGTTTGTCCAAAAGATAGAGAAAATTGTCCAAAAGACCCGCTTATTGGAACCGATTATGACGGCAGTGATGGCTGGAGTGTAGAATGGAACACAACGCAAATGCAAGACGCATCTTATCTCATATGCGCCAGAATGGTTGACAAAGATAACAATGAAGGGCTCAGCATGACATTAGTTCACATTCAGAACCGTTTAGCTACCGACCTTAATGGCGACGGATTTGTCAACATAATTGACATCGCAATTGTGGCGCGAGCTTTCGGGGCTAAACCAGGAGATCCCAAATGGAATCCGCTAGCTGACATAGCGCAGCCGTATGGAGAAATAAACATAGTCGACGTTGCAGCGGTAGCCAAAGACTATGGAAAATCAGTCTAGTATTGAATAGTAAACAGAAGATTTCTCCGCAACAATCGACCATTTGGAAGCGAGAACCAGTCTAAACCCAAACATGAAGAAAACAGAAAAAGAGAGAAAGTGCAGGAGACATCTCCACTGCGGGGAGGGTTTAAACAAAGTCAACTATTGCTTATGAAATCCTACCAGACCCTGGGAAACAGTTTGTGCTTGACTTGTTTGGCGTATTCTGAGTATCCTTCTAGTTCTTCATGGAGCGTTCTGTCTTCCAATGAAGTACGGATTGTAAACAAAAGAGCATAGATTCCTACTGGGATGAAGGTGAAGACGGATCCAATTATCAGAGGAATCGACAACGTACACAAAATTCCAGCCAAATACCTCGGATGCCTAATAATCTTTTATGACCCGCTTGATATCACCTTATGACTTCTATCCTTCTGAATCCGAACAGTTGGTTCAAAATGTGGATTTACTGCCATGGCTCAGTTGATGGGAATCGTTGAAATAATGAAGAATACAAAGCCCAATGCTGCTAGCTGAGCGTCGAGATCTGACCACTGGAACCGGCCAATATCCAATCCAGCCATGGCGGGTATAGCGATTAGTACAGTGAGATTACTGACGCGCATCAATATTTCATCCCATAACTTGGACCCCTCCCTTTTTCTCTTGAGTCTTTGAACAAGAAGTTCGGGGTTGAGCTTGTACTGAACAGCCGTGCTGATAGCATAATGCACGAAAGAGACCGCAAAGAATATCCACGGTCTAGGCCCAACAATATGGGCCAGCGGAGATGAAGAAAATAATCATCTGTAGAGCAAGCATCACAGAGGCTAGCAAGAGTGACCTGATTCCAGCCGCTCTCAGTTTCCTATTGTCTATTCCTATCAGGACTCTAGGTCTGTTTTGCCTTTGACTTAAGATTTGCGCGAGAATAAAGTCTATGTTCACCCATGTTCAGTTTGAACGAGAGATAGACCTCCAAAAAAGGGGATTTTAGTGTAAACTACAGTTTGGGAGCGGTAACTCCCGGGCTACCAGAGTCCAGACTTTCATACACCTCCCCCCTTTTTTTGGATAACCGTGTTTACCTCCCTTTTTCATTTGTTTAATGGATTGGCATACAATCTGACGTAGAAACATCGCAGGATTAAGAGGTTCAAGATGATGGCATCATAGCTGTTCCACATTTAGGGCATTTAGTGGAAAGGCATGGAGTCCCTCTCACATGGGGTGCCCTGTACCCACATTTCGGACACACAGTAAGTTCTATCGATCGATCGCGTTTTACCCGAAACTTTAAGAGTGGTTCAACATGACATTACAATATGAGGGAATATTCCTAGATGATATAATTTTGATAGGGTTTTCTCCTCGTAATGAAATAAGGTGGAAAGTTGTTATGCTGTTCGTTAGCTACTGGGAATTGAACGAAAACTTTAACCCTAGGGATGTTGCAAAGCTCGCAGCTGAACTCCTGGAGAAGGGTCTCTACCCCATTAAAGGAGTTAAACAGCTTGGCTGGTATATCACCAGCTCGGTGCCCTATTGGGGCATCACCATAGAAGAAGCAGATAACGCAGAAACAGTTTTCAAAGGCATCACCATCTGGACAAACGCAAAACCAGGCATCTTCAAGGTCGCTAAGATCGCCCCTGCGCTGACAGCCGAAGATGCGATACGCGTCGTAATGGAAATGTAGATCCAGAGCCAGAGGCCCATTAACCTTCCCTCTTTCTTGCTATAGAAATCAGTTCCAGAACGTGCGTTAATTCGCAAGATCGTTTGGCTTTCCGCCAAACTCCCACCAATCCGAGCAAGGCCGTTTGCCACATATCTTGACTGAACCAACCAAAATATGGAGTAGCACGTGCATTCTATATATACGAACCGCACGTATCCCAAAACTTCATGCCCAATCACTCGCGTGCAGGATGAACATATAAACTCATAACATTACTCCTAATGTTTGGGGATTTGAAATGCCTTATCGTGTAATTGTGACTGTTAAAGAGTCCAGAGGAAATTGTCCATATTACAAAGTTGGAGACAAAATAACTTTTGAACAACCAGAGATTGTCAAGGAGATGAGTGATAGGCTATGTCTTTATGCTTTAGTATCAATGGCTCCTTATCTTACTGCCCTATGCAGAGATACTCCAGAAACTGACTGGATAAACTACAAG
>Ga0172366_10000249_pt1 | contig 36285 bp, 40 predicted proteins | sample LakKivSesite69cm_FD_114533 | JGI IMG/M metagenome (GOLD analysis project Ga0172366, IMG submission 114533) | Sediment microbial communities from Lake Kivu, Rwanda - Sediment site 69cm | ecosystem: Environmental > Aquatic > Freshwater > Lake > Sediment | place: Rwanda: Western Province, Lake...
CAACTTTGATTATTATGAATTGGGCAAACCTTTGTTTGTAGGAGAAAATAGCGAGTTTATCAATGAGGAAGTTGAAACCGAAAAAATAAGGGAATATATTTGGTATAGCGAAACCCGTACTGCTTTTGAAAAGCAAGATAATACTAATGATTCACCTTATTTTCTTGGAAAGAAAGAAGGTACAGTCTACTATTTTATTTACGAAAAAGAATCACTTACAACCCTTGATTATGAATCTCTTGCACTGATTAAAACCAAAGCAGGTCTATATGTTATTTATGCTGACAATTGCTTATTACCAAAAGACTTTATGATAAAAAAGAACATAGTATTTAAAAAAATCCCCAGAGATGTAACCCGTTTTTAATATGGAACTTAAAAGTTATCAAAATAAAGTAATTAAGGACCTGGAACTTTTCCTCGAATATGTTCAGGAACACAAAAAAACAGATAAAGCTTTCAATAAGTTTTGGGAAGACCGCATAGGGTCATATAATCCTTTAAATGGAGAAGGAATGCAACCTTATAAAAACACTATCCCAAACGCCGCTCATGTTTGTATTAAAGTGCCCACAGCCGGAGGAAAGACATTTATTGCATGTAACGCTTTGCATTCAATATTTTCAGCATACTCAACTGAAATACCCAAAGTTGTTGTGTGGTTAGTTCCCTGGAGTAATTTACTTGACCAAACGGTTAATAATCTTAGCAATCCCGACCATCCTTACCGTCAAAAGCTTGATTCATTGTTTAACCACCGGGTAGAGGTTTATGAGAAAAAAGATTTGTTGCAGGGTTCTAATTTTAACCCATCGGTAGTAAAAGAGCAACTTACTATAATTGTAATGAGTTTCTCAAGTTTACGGGCAAGAAATAAAGAAGACCGGAAGGTGTACCAGGAAAACGGTCAATTGGCAACTTTTGTAAGTCAATATAAAGATAAATCTCATTTATTAGATGATACAGACGATACAGCGCTTATAAATGTTATTCGTAGCATGACTCCTGTACTTGTGGTTGATGAAAGTCATAATGCTGAAAGCGATTTGAGCGTTGAAATGTTAAATGCCCTTAACCCTTCGTTTGTTTTAGACCTTACTGCAACCCCTAAAGACAATAGCAATATTGTAAGCCTTGTTCCGGCAATAGAGCTTAAAAAGGAACACATGGTTAAATTACCTGTAATTGTATATAACCACCACGATAAAACAGAGGTAATAAACAGTGCATTGCACCTACAACGCAAACTTGAAGTTCTTGCTATAGAAGAATTTAAAAATGGTGGTAAATATATTAGGCCAATTATATTATTTCAGGCACAACCACGCACAGGTGAAGATAATACCACATTCGATAAATTAAAAGAACAGTTGCTTAAAGTTGGTATCCCGGAAGAACAGATAAAAATAAAAACAGCTGAGAAAGATGAACTAAAGGGCGTAGACCTTAGTTCTCAGGATTGTCCGGTTCGATATATTATAACGATTAATGCGCTTAAAGAAGGTTGGGACTGCCCGTTTGCATACATTCTTGCTTCTTTGGCTGATAAATCATCCGCTGTCGATGTGGAACAAATATTGGGTCGGGTTCTTCGCCAACCTTATGTATTAAAGCATGCTGCATCTTTGCTTAATGTATCATATGTACTTACTGCATCAGCAAAGTTTAATGACACTTTACAAAATATTGTGCAAGGGCTTCAGGCTTCAGGTTTCAGTGAAAAAGACTATAGGCAAAAAGATATTATGCCTGAAGATGAAAAGAAAAAGGTTACTCAAAAACCATTGGATACATTCCTTTTTCCCGAGCAACAAGACTCTGATACAAATATAAATGATGAAATTATTCCCGATAGAATTTCATTTAATAGTATTGTTATAACTGAAGATGAACAAAAAAATGCAACTGTTGAAGAAATTCAAAATCTTGCTGAAACAGAAATTACCAAAATAGAGGAAAATATTGAGAAACTAAGTCAACAACCAGTTGACGAAAATATATATCAGGAAATGGGTGATAAAGTTAAAAGGTACAGAATGGGTGATGTTAATAAAGAGCTGGCTTTAAACATCAAATTACCTCAATTCTTCTTTGAGGTTCCAGGTAGTCACTTATATGACTTTAATAAAATATTGCTAAACCAGGAATCATTACTTAAAAATTTCAAATTAAGTAATGAAGATTCAAAGATTGCATTCGACCAAATTACTTCCGATTTATATAAAGTAGATATTGAGCAAACGAAAAAAGATGAATATGCCCCCCGCTTTACCAAAATAGAAGATACTCAGGTAAAAGACCCAATTGTGGATTATATACTTGCTAAACCAAAAGAAGGACAAATAAAAGATATTTCACATCAGTTAGTTCAGCTTTTAGGCGATATGTACCCAATTCCAGACCAGGAAATACGAGTTTATATTGAACGAATCTTGAATCAGCTAAATACTGAGCAACTATATGATATTTTGGTTAGGAAATGGAGCTATTCTGACAGAATAAAGGCTAAGATTAAACAGCATGCCGATACTTATGCTGAAGGACAATTTAACGATATGATTAAAATACGTAAAATTGTTGCAGAGCCTGCTTGGGGGTTTTCTGAATTATTAGTTCCTGGACCATTAGGCCCTTCAATTGGCAATTCATTGTATGAACGTGAAGGAGCAATGAATAACTTCGAGACTACTGTAATTACTGATATTGCTAGCTTGTCGAATATTGCTTTTTGGCATAGAAATTTGGGTAGAGGAAAGGGGTTTGCAATCAATGGCTTTAAATCAAACCATTATCCTGATTTTATTGTAGTAACAAAATCAGGAAAAACAATCATTATTGAAACGAAAGGCGATGACCGTGATAATTCCGATAGTATGGCTAAATGCCGTCTTGGTAACAAATGGGCAGAGCTTTCAGGGAAAGACTTTCTATACTTTATGGTATTTGATAAAAAGCCAATTGATGGTGCTTATACTATAGATAAAGCAAAGGAATTGATTAAACAATTATAATGGTTTAATTAAATTATGTCAAACAAACAAAGTGGTGAGATACAGAAGGCTTCAACTATTCGAAAAATTCGAATAGTTCAAAGAGAAGGTAATCGTGTTAACTCTTTTTTACAATGAACAAAAGCGAAATAATAATATACCGGAGTCCTCTGGGAAACACAAAAATTGATGTGCGGTTACAGGACGAAACAGTTTGGCTTACTCAAAAACAAATTGCCGAGCTTTTTCAAACTACACCTCAAAATATTACTATGCATCTTAAAAACATTTACGACGAAGGTGAATTACAGGAAGATGCAACTTGTAAGGATTTCTTACAAGTTCAAAAAGAAGGTGTCCGTAAGGTTCAACGCTCAGTAATCTGTTATAATCTTGATGTTGTAATTTCAATAGGCTACAGGGTTAAATCTCAAATTGCAACTCAATTTCGTATTTGGGCAACACAACGCTTAAAAGAGTATATGATTAAAGGCTTTGTTTTAGATGATGAACGCCTGAAACAAGCACGAAACAATTACTTCGATGAATTGCTTGCCCGCATTCGTGATATTCGAAGTTCCGAAAAAGTATTTTACCGTAAAGTTTGCGAAATATACGCTACCAGTGCCGATTATGACCCCACACAGCAAAAGACACTCGATTTTTTTGCTACCGTACAAAATAAGTTTCATTGGGCTATTACTGGTCAAACAGCGGCAGAAATCCTCATAAAACGTGCCGATGCCACAAAACCCAATATGGGTTTAACCAACTGGCCGGGCGAAACCATTAAGAAGCAGGACACCGAAGTAGCAAAAAACTACCTGAATGCCGAAGAACTTAAACTGCTTAATCTCCTCGTTAACCAATACCTTGAATTTGCAGAACTTCAAGCCGTCAGCCGCAAAGTAATGTACATGGATGATTGGATTACTAAGCTGCATGGGTTTCTTACTCTAAATGAAAAACAGATATTGACTGATGCAGGTCATATCTCTGCTCAATTAGCGAAAGAACACGTTCACAGGGAATATGACAAATACCAGAAAATGATTGAAGTCACACAACCCGATGAATTTGATAAAGCCATAAAGAAATTAGAACAAAAAAATAAAAAAGAATGATAAATACTCCTACCCAAAATTTAACCTTTAACATTCTAACCTTTAAGCATCCGGCAGATGAATATACCTTTCATTTCTCTAATGAAGAAGTAGAAAACTCATTCAGGGTGTTTCATACACTCGTGCCATACGAAGTAAAAGAGCATTTTGGCGAACAGGAACATTATTACACACAATACACCAGCAACCACAATAATTTATTTGCTGTAACCAAAAACAGCATACCAACTTATATTACATCCGAAGAGGATGAGGAAAAAACAGTCAGGGTTAAGAACTCAGCTTATACGTCATCTTTACTGAAACGTTATTACAATAAGCAAATCCACGACTATTTTAAAAGCAATGGATTTATTCTAAACCCTAATTTTGTTAGTGATACAGAAATCTGGATACCTTCAAAACAAATAAATACCGAGTACAACCTATTTGAAAAATATACACTTAAAGTCCAGTTTGGCCGCATAACCGGCAATCCTGAACTGCTTATAACCTATGCCGGAATTTCAAAAGTATTCCGCAAAAGCATAGTTACATTAATGTCCCAGGTTGCACCGGAATCTTTCAATTGGGTAATTTTTCAAAATAATCTAATCCGGCACGAAGATTTATCAGACGAAGCCCAAAGAAACCTTAATGAAGTTTATCCGGTCTGGAATTTCGACATCAGGGATGCTCTAAACCAACCGGGAGAAACGCCTGATAAAACAAATCCGTACCTGAAATTTAAAAAACATATTACCGATTTCTACAATACTTACCTGAATACTCCTGAGTTTAAACAAGTAATTCCTATTGAATCCAATAGTTTTATTGGGGTAGAAGATGTTAAGATTGGAGAAGTAGCCGATAACAGTAACCTGCTTTTGTTTGGCCAAAAGAAATATCATAGTGTACCTTATTTAGGCATGGACAAACACGGTCCGTTGGAAGTATCGCCCTACAATAAAGTACAGTTCTTTTTCATCTGTCATAGCTCCAACACCGATAAAGCTACACAACTAAAGGATTTTCTTGAAAAAGGCTTACACTTCGAAAACATTTCATATAAAGGAATTACCAATTTTGCTAAAGTTCCTTTCTTTACTTTACCTGGGTTTAGTATCGTATTCAAAAATCAACAAAACCCGATACCCGAAATCGAAGAATATTTGCGCAAACGTGAGTTTAAAGACGAAATCCGGTACATTGCTATATATATTAGCCCGATTCCTAAAGACAATGCTACAAAGTCCGAAAAAGCCATTTATTATAAGCTTAAAGAATTACTATTAAAGCATAAAATCACTTCCCAGGCAATCGACGCACAAAAGATAAAGAATAATATAAATTACATATTCAGTCTTAACAACATTTCAATTGCGGTCTTAGCCAAATTAGACGGCGTTCCGTGGCGTTTGGATGTTCCATTACGTAACGAGTTAATCGTGGGCGTTGGTGCTTTTCGGAACATTGATGAAAACATACAATACATTGGCAGCGCCTTTAGCTTTAACAACAATGGCAAATTCAACCGTTTCGAATGTTTCATGAATAACCAGGTGGATGAACTTGCAGGTTCAATCATCAGGGCTGTTAAGGAGTATGCATCAGTAAACCGGAACTTACAAAGGCTTATTATCCATTTCTATAAAAACATTAGCCAGAAAGAACTCGAACCCATTGAAAAAGGTTTGAAAAACCTCGGAATAAACGTACCTGTCTATATAGTATCAATCAATAAAACTGAATCACATGATATTGTCGCCTTCGACAACTCTTTTGACAACCTGATGCCACACAGTGGAACGTTTATTAACATTGGTTTTAATCAGTTCTTACTATTCAACAACACCCGATACAAAAACAGCACATTTAACCCAAAGGACGGTTTCCCCTTCCCTATTAAAGTAAAGATAACCTGCAATAAAAGAGAGCTTGAGAACGATTACAAAACAATTAAAGAGCTTTTAAACCAGGTGTATCAATTCAGCCGGATGTATTGGAAATCCGTTCGCCAGCAGAATTTGCCGGTAACAATCAAATACCCCGAATTAGTGGCCGAAATGTTCCCTCACTTCGAAGGGCACGAAATACCACCCTTCGGGAAAGATAATTTGTGGTTTTTATAAATGAAATTTAGCAAAAAATAATATCCTATTCCATTACACTCTTAATTTTTCCGGCATTTGTGGTTTACCAATAAATTCATTATTATAACCGATATATTTATTATCCGGGTTATATGAAATCCCTAATTTGTCAAGTAATGGTTCCACACTAACCTGGTGCAATTGCATGCCCATATCCCAGGGGTCATATCCAAGAATTAATCCTGCCATTTCCTCGTAAGTTAATACCGGTATACCGTAACCATTTTCGCCATAGATTTTTCCATTCATTTCAGCTATTACATATTGCCACCTGTCAAGAAAATAGGTGCATCCAGGACAATTAGTAACAATAAAATCAGGTTTGTAAGATTCCATTGAATCAAACTTTATTTTTGTATTTGATAATGGATAACTTCTGTTTTCTTTTATGACGTAATTTCTAAATCCAAATCCGCAACAATGGCGTCTTTCGGGATAATCTATTACTTCACCTCCCCAGGCTTTAATCATCCCGGCAAGGACTTGTGGAAATTCTGCTCCCCCGACACCATGTCGAGGAAATATTTTTGCATAATGGCAACCTATATGCTCAACTACCCTCAAAGGCTTCCCTGTGTTTTTATTAACCAGATTGTACTGTGCTTTAGCAGCAATTTTATCTTTGAATTTGTATATAATATCGCTTGTATGAACCAGATTCTCGGGTAATATGAAATCCCGTCCTGTGGAATTTTTCAATTGTTTTTTGGTTTTCGCTAGGACTTCAGGAAAGTTTTGCCATGTCTCAGCCATTTCGGTATAAATACCAAAAGAAGTAACACACGATGGTACAAAGTTTTTATATCCGGCTTCATTCATCAATGAAAACTGCCTGGCAACAATAGTCATGGTAGTATCCATAGGCAAAACACCACAATGATAAGCTATGCCCGAACAGGTGGTTTGGTGAGGGTCATCATAAATGTTTTTACCAAGAACATCTCTTATTATTTTAATAAATGTTTCTTCTGAGCCAGGGAAAAAATTTTGCCTTATGCAGCTTCGGGCATAGTAGTAATTGTCACTGGCAATTTCTTTCTGGTAATCGCGCCATACCATTACCGGACTATTTATTTCTTTCATTTTCATCTTTTTCCATTTTTTCAAACCGTTCTAAAGCCCCTGTTTCAATAAATATCTGCCTGAGTTCATCCATGTCATCTTGTGAAATTTTACGCATGGTTCCTGCCCCGCTACCTTTATAGTTTGCCCCAAGTTTTTTTAAAATACTATCTGCATTATTACGATACCAATCCCATACCGGACCCTGTTCCGGATGTTCATCCAAAGTAATTTCATCAATGTACATGCAATAACCATATTTTAAAATATTATCGCCAACAGTTCTCTTTACGATAATTTGTTGTCTGCCTTTCTCAGAAAATTTATAAAATCCTGTTTCAATAGAAAGATTGCGTAAGGCTTGTATAATATACCCGGGAGTATTGCCCCTTGGACACCGGGTTTTACATGATAGGCATTCTCCGCAATACCAGATAGTATCGCTTTTCAATAATTGTTCAATGTCAGTTTCATTCGCTTTCTGAACTGTATCAACAATCATCCGGGGATCATAGTCATAAAACTTTGCAGCCGGACAAATTGCTGTACAAACACCGCAATTAATGCAGGCATTCAGCCCTTCCAAAAAACGTACATCCTTATTTAATCTCTGAAATAATTTTTCTTGCATTGTTCAATTATTAATGAAGTGCCACAGATAATATCATATTAAGTAAACCTCCGGTAATTAAAGCTGTCAGTATCATTGCTAAAGTGGATTTTAATAAATCTCTAATACCCAATTCTTTTAGAAGTACTGCAAAGGTAGCCACACAAGGAAAATACATTGATAAAACCACTGATGCCACGATAAGTTGTTTTAACGAAAGGTGTAAAGGAACAAGCATCCCAACGGCAATATCTTTTCGTAAAAATCCCATTACCAATGCCCCTGCTGCTTCTTGTGGCAGTCCCAGTATATGATTAAACACCGGTGCTGTTATTTTACCGACAAACTGTATAATCCCAAATGAATAAAGGAGATTTGCAATTAAAACACCAAGTAATACAAAAGGTATAGCCTCCCTGATGAACCATTTTAACCGCATCCAAGTCTTTTTAATAACTCCTTTTAAATAAGGTATCCGGTAGGGAGGTATTTCAATAAAAATTTCAGGAGATGTGCCTTTAATTAATCTTCTGAGTATTAAACCTAAAATTAACCATACTATCAGTAACGTTCCAAAAACAATACCAATGCCTTTAATGCCATATGATCCCAGCAATCCGAAAAGCATTGCCTGCAATGCCATGCAGGGGACGGCAATGGATAGTAATGTAGCTGCAATAAATTTTTCTTTCCGGGTTTCAAGTATTCGTGTTGCAAGTGCACCGGGTACATTACAACCAAAACCTAAAAGCATGGGTATTACAGCAAGGCCATGCAACCCTGTTTTATGCATTATGTTATCTACCATAACTGCAACACGGGGAAGGTAACCAGAATCTTCCAACAATGCAAGGACTGTATAAAATGCAAAAACATAAGGCAGAACAGCGCCTATTGGTACAAATAATCCGGTTGTCAACAAACCAAATGACTGCCCGTAATCTATTGTCCCGTTAACAAGTTTACCAATGAGCAAATCATGAAACACTGCATGATTACTTAATAATAACGAAAATTTAAGCATTACTGGCGTCCAGATATTTTCAAAAAGAGGTTCAAAGACAAAATCTATCAGGCTTTCTCCTATAAACCGTATTGACATAAACACTGCCAACAATACAAAAATCAATATCGGGATACCGGTTATGGGTTTAACAGAAGCGTCACGTAAGGTTTCTGCAAAGGTATGGTGTTTGTGTTTTATGGTTTGTACCTGGTTAATCACTTTTCCTATTTCATTCCATCTTTGCGTATTATCAAAGACTAAAGCTGAAGCCCTGGCTTGATTAATCCCTTCAACAAGTTCGTTAATTCCTTCACCGGATAATGCGCAGGTTGGGATACAGGGAATATCAATAATCTGCTCAAGTTTTTTAATATCTATTGTAATCCCAATATGCTTTGATTCATCAAAACAGTTAAGGGCAATAATCATTGGCTTTTTATACCTGATAAGCTGAAGTGTCAGGTTAAGGCTGCGTTCCAGGTTTGTCGCATCAATAACATTGATAAATACATCGCCCTCTTTCAGTAATTGCACTGCTATTTCTTCAGCTTTGCAAGTGGGTTCTAAAGTATAGGTCCCTGGAACATCAATTAATTCGGCTCTTTCACCTGCTATATTCAAATATCCTTTAGAATAGTCAACCGTAGTACCGGGATAGTTGGATGAAATAACATCAACACCGGTAAGCCTGTTAAAGACAACGCTTTTGCCAACATTAGGATTTCCTATCAGTAAAACCTTCATACATAAACAGGCTTAATTTATCTCCACCATTATACGGCGGGCCATACCATAACCTATGGCAATCTCTGTTTGTCCTGCACGTATTATCACAGGACCTTTCAACCATTGCCTGCTGACCCTTGTTATTTCTTTTCCTGCACGAATTCCTAAGTTATCAAGTTTTTGCACCAGACCATGTCCACCATTAATTGCTTTAATTGTGGCAGCACTTCCATCAGGCAAATCAATAAGTGAAATCATTTGTTAAGAATTATATTTCAACCGTTTTCCTCTCCCTTCCCCGCCGCCTGATTTACGTCGTTTGCCCAAACCTTTCCCGAGTTTTTCATTTAATTCTTCAGGGGTTGATTTTTTACACCTTCCCAGTCCCCTGCCTGTTTTTGGCCCTTTACCTTCAGGGCCTGTACCATTCATTTGTGGCATAATTAATTATTTTAAGTTATTTCCTATTTTTAATTTCACGTAGCCTGCTTTTTATCAGTTTCTTTTTTAAAGCGCTAAGTTTGTCAATAAAGAGTATCCCCAGTAAATGGTCATATTCATGCTGAAATATCCTGGCAACAATTCCATCGAGTATTTCTTCTTTCCAATCAAAGTTTTCATTCCTGTATCGCACTTCAATTTTATCCGGCCGGTATATATCTTCATTAATTCCAGGGATACTCAGGCAACCTTCTTTATAGTACTCATTATTTTCACTATAATGTGTAATCACAGGATTGAAATATACTTTTTCAATCCTTTCTATCCCATTTTCTTCCAAAGGACTTGTATCAACAATGAAAATGTTTTTTAATACTCCAACCTGTGGCCCGGCCAAACCTATCCCATCGGCTTTTTTCAGGGTGAACACCATATTTTGGGCTAATTCCGAAAATGAATCACTTTTATCAACATCAAATGCTTTTTTTCGCAATGTTGATGAACCGTATTTTATAATTGGTAAAATCATCGTAATTTCAAAAGTGATAGTTTCTTACATAATATGTCTTCCCCTTGTAATTGACACTTTTGATAAGTTCCTGAGTTACGAGTGAATTAATTACAGAAAGGCTGGTCTTGTTTTGTTCCAGCAATTTTGAAATGGTATCTTCCCTTAATGGATGAACCGCTGTAATATTTAAAATATCCTCAAACGCATTACCTGTAAATCCTGTATCGGTTCCTTCAAAACCTGTCAGCAGTTCCGTGGTAAGATCTGCTTCCTGGTATATTTGCCAGGCTTCTGTTAATTTTTCTTCTGAAACAGGCTTAACTTCTTTCAAAGCAGGCGGACGGGTCGGGATGGAAAGATATGCTTTTTGTGGGTTTAGTTCTGTAATAAACGAAGCATTTTGTTTCAACAGGCTGGTTGAATCATTAAATCCTTCAACGAGCATGGTTTCGGTATTTAGTTTACCCTTATAATTGGAAGCAAAACTCAGCAAACCTTCCATAATTTTTTCAAAATCTGTTCCCCCCAATGGTCGGTTAATTTTGTTCCAAACTTCTTCATCAATTGAATCAACTTTAACCGATACCCAGTCAGCTTCCAGCAAATCGTCTTGTACAGCTTCATCATGAATTAGGGATGAATTTGTAATAACAGCTATAGGAATGCCAAACTTTTTTAATAATTTAATTTCACTGCCCAGGTTAATATCCAGTGTTGGTTCACCATTGGCAACAAAGGTGAGAAAATCGGGCGTATGGTCTTTGTCGAGTTTTTTTAAATGATTTTCAACATCTACCACCAGTTTTTCCGGTTCATAAAAATTTTGCCTTACTATTGTTTTATTCTTTGTATCACCAATCTGACAATATACGCAACTATAGGAACAAACTTTGTGCGAGACAATATTGTTGATTCCAAGGCTTTTACCAAGCCTGCGTGATGGTATGGGGCCAAATGCAATCATATTTTCACTTTTATCAATTCATTAATCTGGCTTGAAATCTTATCAAACGATTCAATAATTGTCCTGTCAGGCTGATTGTAGATGGTAGTCCCTTTATCGGATACTTCGCGAATTTCAAGCACAATAGGGATTTGCCCTAATAACCTGGTCTGGAACTCTTGTGCCATTTTTTCTCCCCCACCTTCCCCAAAAATATAATACTTCTCATCGGGATGCCGGGAAGGGGTGAACCATGCCATATTTTCAACAATTCCAAGTATAGGTACATTTAAATCGGGATTGGTAAACATCGCTGCTGCCTTACGTGCATCAGATAATGCAACTTCCTGGGGAGTTGTCACGATAATTGCCCCGGCAAGGTCAAGTTTCTGAATGGTTGTAAGCTGAATATCGCCGGTCCCAGGCGGAAAATCCACAATCATATAATCTGTTTCGCCCCAGTCGGTATCTCTGAATAGTTGCGTTAATCCGTTTGAAGCCATAGGTCCCCGCCAGATAAGTGATTGTCCCGGTGAAATAAAAAAACCAATGGAAACCATCTTTACTCCGAACTTTTCGATTGGAACAATTACCTCTTTACCGTCTTTTGTTTTTCCTGAAGGTTTTACATTTTGTACACCAAACATCATGGGTATTGATGGGCCGTACAAATCGGCATCTACCAACGCTGTTTTATGCCCGTGCCTTGCCAGTGAAACGGCCAGGTTTACAGCAATAGTCGATTTTCCAACACCACCTTTGCCCGATGCTACTACAATAATGTTTTTAACACCGGGCATTTCTATTTTTTCAAATGCTTTTGGGTTCATATATATTTATTTTAATGTTGTTCCATATTTTTTTGAGTACCGTTGCTATCAAACCCTTATGGTCGAACTCATTAATTGTTTTACCTTCCAACAATGAATTCACCATTGAGTTATCATAAGGGATTTTACCAAGTATTTCTATTTTCATGTTATCGAGTTTGTTTTCAATAAGAGAACACATATCTCCGTTCAGGTCATATTTATTGATAATAACTTTAACAGGAGTATGAAACTGTCCTATCAAATTGATTAGCCTTTCAAGGTCGTGCCATCCCGAAAGGGTAGGCTCTGTTACGGCAACCACGAGGTCAGCTCCGGTCACGGATGAAATAACCGGGCAGCCTATACCAGGAGGACCATCGGTAATAATCATTTCAGAATGAAGTTTTCGGGCTATATCCTTGGCATATTGCCTTATCTTTGAAACCAGTTTGCCCGAATTTTCTTCGGCAATGCCCAATTTCCCATAAATCATAGGCCCAAACCGGCAATCGGCAAAGTAAATGTGGTTTTTTTCGTAATTTTCTATTTTAATTGCATCAACAGGACAAGCAATTGAGCATAACCCACAACCTTCGCATGCAAATTCATCGATATGTATTTTATTGTCAGTTATATTAATAGCGTCAAAGCGACATAATTCTTTACATAAGCCACATACGGTGCATTTATCATTATTAACAACAGCTTTTGCACCGCTTGTAAAGTTTTCTCTCTGGTAAACATCGGGAGAAAGCAACAGGTGTAAATCGGCCGCATCTACATCACAATCGGTAAAGACTGCATTCCTGGCCAGTGATGCAAATGCAGCAGTAATGCTGGTTTTCCCGGTTCCTCCTTTACCGCTTAAAACCACTATCTCATAAGGTTTGTCCATTCAATATATTCTTTAAAATACCAGTGAAAATATTTATCATTTCATCGCTGTTTTCTGCAATAATTTCACCTTTTGAGTATGCCTCTGCCAATTCTTTCCTGAAAGGTATTTCACCAATAAGGGAAATGTTGTACTGCTGAATATAATCATACAAGGGCTTATAGTCGAGTCCGGCCTTGTTCACGATTATTCCGTGTTTTTTACCAAGTTGCCTTACTGTTTCGACCATCAGTTTTAAATCATGTAACCCGAAAGGTGTGGGTTCAGTAACCATTATCACGAAATCAGCTTTTGAAACTGTTGCAACCACCGGACACGATGTCCCCGGGGGAGAATCAAACAATATAATGCCTTTATCTTTGGCATGTTTAATTGTTTCCCTTATAACAGGAGTTTGCAAAGCTTTGCCAATTTTCAACCGCCCTTCAATAAATTCATCTTTAGCGTAATAGTCGTAATGAGCTATCTCACCTATCTCTACATTTTTTTCCGAAACGGCACCTTCTTTACAAACATACGTGCAAGCCCCACATCCATGGCATAGGCTTTCATTAACTTCTATGAATTTTGCAGGGGGCAGCATAACAATGGCATTAAAAGCGCATGCTTTTTTACACTTACCACAAAAAGTACATTTTTCAGGGTCTATCTCCGGAACAGAGATGTTTACAGGAAACCTGGCCGTTTCCGATGCCTTAATGAATATGTGGCAGTCGGGTTCTTCTACATCGCAGTCCAATAGCTGAACATTAGATTTCATATATTTTGTAATGACGTGGAATAACCCGGTGCTGACTGTCGTTTTCCCAGTTCCCCCTTTCCCGCTTGTAATAGCAATTTTCATTTCCATTAATAATTCTACGCTTGGTTAATTAAAAGCGAATACTTTTTATAATTTGCAGGATAACCATCTTCAGACCGCCGTACTTTTTGATTGTACAAAACCACGACATTTTTTTCATGCACACCAATCATTTCTGCTATGACATTGCATTTAATCATCAACAGGAAGAAAATATTTTTGGTTACATCTATCAATCCCTCAAGGTTTCCCTGTCCTTTGGAAATAATTACATCTGCTTCTTTATATACTTTTATAAATTCAGGTGAGCATCGGCTTAAAATAGTAGAAGGGGCATCGTAACCATTGGAAATAACTTGTGCAATTTTTGTTATTCCTGTTTTTTCCGCATCCTCAATTGTAACATCGTTGATAATGTTTCTTCCACGCACTGCAAAGTATAGATTAGGATGTCCGATGGTTTCAATAAACAACTTATCCAACACAATCTCTCCGGCGTTGTCACCGAGGTATAAAACTATGGCTGCTTTTTTTAACGCCTTTTTTAATTCAAAAGAATGGTCGAGTGCTGGTACTTTTGATACTGCTGCCGACAAGGCTTTGAAAACATCAAATGCTTTTGGTGGCCCGAAATCAATAATGTTGCCTGCCAAAGCATACCGTAAAGCTGTTTGGAACGGGTTGTCCGATTTTTTAATTATATCCCTGATATCATCTTCCAGGCTTAAAAGCAATTTATTATAATCGTTTTTATCTTTTTCATAAGGATCTTCTACTTGCGTAGCTTTTTTAATTAAACGGTGCATAAAGCACGATACTTCAGGAGCAGTTATATTTTTGTGGTCATCTATAAAAAGCCTTAACCTTACTACAATATCCCTGGCTATGTCATCGGGTGTATTGTATTTATCAAGTAATTTATTTGCTTGTTCAATAAAACATTTAATACAATCGTTATGCATTTTTGTAATTAATGGTCACAGGCATTTACCCCTGTTGTAAGTGTATCCTCTATAAATTCTTCAGCTAGAATCCTGGCTGGTTTTTCTTCAGCTCCAATAATTACTTGTATATTCTGCTGATTAAACAATGAAATAGCTCGCTGGCCCATTCCCCCGGCAATTATATGTGTTGCTCCCTGCGATGCCAGCCATGCCGGTAAAACACCCGGTTCGTGTGGCGGTGGGGTCAGGTATTTTTCCCCTGTTATCTTCTTATTTTCAGTCTCAAAAAGTACAAACTTTTCACAATGCCTAAAATGCTGGCATAAACAATTGTTACTGGTTGGTATAGCTATTACCTGCTTCATTTGATTGATATTATTAAATTTTTATTTAAAAACTCAGTTTTTAGATAGAATGCCCGGTTAGTAGTTTAATGATTATTGTCGTTTACGGACTAACTACCACCGGACATTCAGTGCTAAAAATCTATTCATTCTCTTTTTCAAGCTCACTCAATCTTTTTTCAATATCTTTCTGGCTTCGCTTCAGCGTTTCGGCCTGGGCTTTAAGCAATTTAACTTCATCATCTTTACTGATTGATTGTATCCATGGTAAGCCCTGGAAGAATCCGGTAAAAGCACCGCCAAAGTTACGTCCTCTTCCAAAACCCATGCCCATTCCACGGCCTCTGCCAAAACCAAATCCCCTGCCCATACCTCCTCCGAATCCTTTTGAATAGCCCGGGGTATCATATCCCGAGCAAAAACCTAATGCTCTTCCGGTTCTGGGACCTTGTCCCATTGGTCCGGTACGATCTCCTTGTGGCATAATACTTACATTTTAATTGTTTAACATATTTATTATTTGTTTTATAGGTAATCTTGTTGCTAATATTGTTGTTTTAATATTAAGCTTATCTAAAATTGTTTTGGCTTTTGGCCCAACTTCGGCTGCATACACTTCATTGATTTCATTTTTAGCCAGAAATTCTGCAACCTGAGGCCCGACGCCTTCCGAAGCATTATTCAGGGTATTTTCCTTAAATTCAGCGCTTTTGTTTTCTATATTATAAAAACAGAAAAAAGGACAACGTCCAAAACGGTCATCCATCAGTGATTCAATATTTTTATTCGATGCCGGTATCGCTACTTTCATATTTTTAATTTTAAAATTTTAGATATCAAATGAGATTTGTGTGAAAATTCCAGGCTTAGGTCATGGTTAACAATTATTTTTTGCTGTTTTTGGTAATTATCCAATGCAGCACGAAGCGTGTTCACAGCCAACAATGCACAGTGTTCTTCAACCATTTCTCCTGCTGCTTTTAATATTTCTTCAGGTGTCAGATTTAAAGCTTCTTTCAGGCTTTTACTTTCGGCTATCCATGCAGTCATAGCCCCGCAAGCATGTGATGAATGACAACCGTCTGTAACATATGTGGCCTGCTGTATATGCTGTTCATCAATCCTTAACCATATTTCCATTATATCGCCACACGGCCCTTTGATGCGTGCATTGGCATTAGCGTTTCTTAATGGACCAAAATTGGCTGGTAATGGCCGAACTCCAAGTTTGTGTATATTTGATATATGTTTTTCCATATTGGATACAAAAATAATAATTAAAATGAACATAAGTTCATTTGATGATATTTTTATTAATTATTATAGTTTTTCAATTCTAGTACTCAATCCATGTTTTGACAAATCTTTTTAAGTTTGTATAGTACCCTTCATGTACTTCATTTAATTTCAACGCTCCTATATTTACAGGTTTCCCAATATCTCTGCTTGTCATCCTGAAAAATATATCAACAATATGGTTCCCATAAACTACATATCCCGTTTTAATATTTTCCGGTTGGTTCTCATATATTTCCCCATCATCAATCCATATTGCCGGACAAATTATCCATTCATTTAAATTGAATTTCATAAATCCGGTGAATTAATTATCCTCCTTTTATAACAATCATCAGCATATACAATTTGAGGTTTAAATTTCTTATAATCTTTGCTATTGATTCGTGTATAAGCCATTATTATTACCAAATCTCCGTTTTGTACTTTTCGTGCCGCAGCACCGTTCAATATGATATCATGACTGCCTTTTTCTCCTTTAATAACGTATGTTTCAAACCGCTCGCCATTATTAATATTTAACACCTGAACTTTTTCAAATTCATATAGCCCGGCATTCAACATCCAGTCTTCATCAATGGTTATGCTCCCTATATAATTCAAATTGGCATCGGTTACCCTTGCCCTATGTATTTTCGATTTTAATACTTCTATTTCCATACCTTAATATTTTTGTCCTATAATCCTAATTGCAGTAAAAGAAGTCCGGCCATCAAACCAACCAGCATATTAATAATTTTTACTTTTATAAAATCCTTTCTTGATTCGGCAAGCAATGGCAACATTCCATGCCCGTCCTGTACGATGCTGTTTGCCAGTAAAATACTGAAAGGAATGAGGTTTTGTGAAAACATCGTTACAAAAATCAGGTGAGGGCCTGATTCCGGGATAATTCCAATCAAAACTGATATTAATAATATTATGTATGAATTTTCATAAATAAGATTATTTGCCAATTGATTTGTTTGTATAAAATGCAAGGCTATAAATGCCCCCCATGTCCAAAGAAATATCCTTAATAAATGCTTTTTCAGGATATGGCCATACAAGTGTTCTTTCAGGAAATGGTCTGGCACAGTAAGAAAAACAAACAAAAGAAACATGCTTCCTATAAGAAATGTATTTTTTTTCCAATCCCACCCCTTATTTCCTATTATGCCCATAGTCAGTAACACCATGAACAAAACGGTTGCAATAAGAAGTAAAGCACGTTCAAATGACATGTTTTTTAATTGTGGCATTATTGAACCTTTAATAAAACAATGGCAATATTCATGTTCATGGACAATAAACCCATGAGAAGGTACAGGTAATTTATTACGTGTAAACGAGTGAACAATCCATCCTGCTATTAAGGCAATTACAAATAAAACACCATGTAATATAAGTGCTTTCCCCGGAAACAGTGCAAACATAACAAAAGCTTCATCCCCTGAAGTTGCAATCATCACCGTGACTAACCCTGCAAGCCCCATCATCCTATGGGTATATAACGACACTACCGTAAATGCACCGAGGCAACCGGGTGTTATACCAAGCAATCCCGCTATAAAAATTTGCCCAAATGGTGATTGTTTAAGTTTCTCTGCCCAATTGTTTTTACTTTGTACATTTATATAATCGATAATAACCATCATCAACAGTACAAATACTGTAATCATTACCGATTGTTTGAGCGTTGGGATAAATATTTCAGCCATAATACTTATTTTAAAAAGAAAAGACATCTCCGGTTTTGACTGTATTCTTCCCGAAATATTTGTGGAATAATTCGAGGGCTGATTGTTCAGTGCAATGTGCCGGATATACATGCTCCGCATGGTTTTCCTGCAAGTACTTAATTGTTTCTTTTGTTTGCAGGTCGGCTTTTTTCAGGTGAAACCCGCCCATTACCCCATAAACCCTGCTTTCGCCTGTAACTTTCCTGGCATGTTCAATTGTGTTTACAACTCCTGCATGGCCGCAGCCGGTTATAACAAATAACCCTTTATCAGATAACAGGGCAATACCGCTATCGTCCATTATAAAATCGGGAATACCGCCTTCAAGGACAAACGAGGTATGCTTCGATTCAAAGCTGGTCAGGCGCGGTATTTCGCCAAGAAATAAAATCTTATCACTGATGTGATATGGTTCTGATTTTGTCACCAGGTTGAATTTAACTGAAAGTTCTTCTTTTGAACGCTTCAACCCGATATAAGAATAATCAGCCTTTCGGTAACGTTTAACAAAGCACTCGGGGTGGCAAATCAAATCACCTCCACTAAGATACTGAAGACCGTCTCCATGGTCGAAATGCCCATGACTTAGGACAATGGTATTGATGTTTATCATTTCAATACCCATTAACCAGGCATTCTTTAAAAACAAATTGCTTTGGCCTGTATCGAAGAGCAATCTTTTACCATCGTGATTAACCAGGTATGACAAGCCATGTTCCGCAGAAGTATTTTCTCCCGGATTATTTTCAGTTAGAATTGAAATAATCATGGCTAAATTTTTATTCAAAATTAATCTAAATAATTTTAAAATGAACAAAAGTTCATTTAATTTTGAGGGTTTAATTTTCTTAAATAAATGTTACACCATATTGCTTTAACTATAAACGATTCGGAAGAAATCGAGAATTTCTATGAGAACATTTTGCTTTTCAGCCTTAAGCATAAATTCACAATGAATGGTGAAATAGCCCGACAGGTTTTTAATATAGAAGAAACCGTAGATGTTTACATGATGGGGTATCACAACACCGAGCTAGAAATATTCCTGAGCCCTAAAAAGGAAAGAAAGGTTTTCTCACATATATGCCTTGTATACTGGAAAGCTGAAATTACCTATAACAAGGCTGTTGAACAGGGCTATAAAGCCCTTGTGAAAAAGAATCCTGTCAATGATACCTACTTTATTTGGGACAAAAGCGGTAATATGTATGAAATTAAAGAATTACAAGAATAAACAAGATGATATTTACACCAGAAAAATATGCCATACCTGACAGGCCAATGCAACCATTTATTGACCCTTTGGAAATTTTAGGATATATAAAAAACACGGTTGCGACAAAAAACAGGGTAAAAGAGGTGATTTCAAAATCACTTGAAAAGAAAAGGTTAACATTGGAAGAAACTGCGGTTCTTGTTAATGCCGACGAACCTGAATTAATTTCTGAAATTAAGGAAGGTGCGTTCAGGTTAAAAGAAATGGTTTATGGCAATCGAATAGTATTATTTGCGCCACTTTATATTGGCAACAAGTGTATAAACAATTGCCGGTATTGTGGTTTTCGAACCGATAATAAAGAGGCCGTAAGAAAAACTCTTTCACAATCAGAAATTATAAATGAAGTACAGGCTTTGGAAGATAACGGTCAAAAACGGCTTATTCTTGTATTTGGTGAACATCCTGAATACTCTGCCGATTTTATAGCACAAACAGTAAAGACAGTATATACAACCAAAAAAGAAAGGGGCGAAATTCGTAGGGTTAATATAAATGCCGCCCCCCTTGATATTGAAGGTTTCCGGAAAGTGAAACAGGCCGGAATAGGTACTTACCAGATATTTCAGGAAACATATCATTCCGATGCCTATTTGCAGTATCATCTGGCAGGAAAAAAGAGAGATTTCGAAAACCGACTGGTTTCATTAGACAGGGCGCAGGAAGCAGGTATCGACGATGTGGGCATAGGCGCATTGTTTGGCCTTTACGACTGGCGTTTTGAGGTATTGGGTCTTGTGCGTCACGCCAATCACCTTGAGGCTTGCTATAATGTAGGCCCGCATACTATTTCGTTTCCGCGCATTAAAGATGCCGCCAGTTTAAATATTCCTGTAAAATACCAGGTAAGCGATTATGATTTTGGCCGTTTGGTTGCCATACTGAGGCTTGCTGTACCATACACAGGTATGATACTTACAGCTCGTGAGTCGCCGGTTGTAAGAAAAGAAGTAATGCAATACGGGGTCTCACAAATTGATGGAGGCACAAAGCTTGAATTAGGAGCTTATTCACAATGCCTTAATGAACAACAAAACCTAAACCGGGAGCAGTTTTTTATCAGTGATTCCCGGTCGCTGGATGAGATAATAGAAGAATTACTGGACAAAGGGTTTATCCCATCATTTTGTACCGCCTGTTATCGTTTAGGCCGCACGGGTGAACATTTTATGGAAATATCTGTGCCCGGCTTTATTCACAATTATTGCACTCCCAATGCAATGCTCACCCTGGCAGAATACCTGGTTGATTATGCTTCAGAAAATGTCAGGACAAAAGGCTGGAATGTTATTAAAGCTAATGAACATAAAATAAAAAACAATGTGCTGGTTCAACAGCTTCGTGATAAAATTAATAGGATTATTAATGACGAGAGGGATTTATATTTTTAGATAGATAAAAAAATGCAATAAAAAATACTGCAATGTGGAATAAGAGAAGAAAACAAAGTAAGGGCCAAAATGCTGGTGGCGGTTCATGTGTATGCCCCAAATGCGGATACAACAAACCTCACGTGCGCGGCAACCCTTGTCGTGCAGTAACCTGTCCTGTTTGCCATGTACCTTTAATCAGGGATAATAATTATTCACAAGCAAACAAGTCTGATAAAAATAATTCAAAAACTAAAAAAATGGACTATCCAAAAGTAAATCCAGATATCTGCACTGGTTGCGGTATTTGTGTTGATTCTTGCCCGATGGAGGCAATTACATTAGTTGATATTGCATTTATTGATACAACTAAATGCAGTAATTGCAGGGCATGCGTGGATGTTTGTCCGAATGAAGCTATAAGTTAATTCAATAAATAATTCAAAATAATGAAAACATACGATGTAATTATAATCGGAGGCGGCCCGGCAGCCATTGTGACGGGGATAACCATTAAGAAGTATTTTAATGATAAATCGGTGTTAATGATTAAAGAAGAAGCCGATGGCCTCGTTCCCTGCGGAATACCCTATATTTTTCACCTGTTGGGCAACGACGCAGATAAAAACAAAATGGGCCCGAAACCATTTATTGACCTGGGCGGCGAAGTAATTATAAATTCAGCAGTAAAAGTCAACAAGGACCAAAAAACAGTCAGCCTGAAAACAAGTGAACAATTTGGTTATGATAAACTGGTTTTTGCAACAGGGTCGCAGCCGGTAGTACCTGCATCAATACCCGGCTACAATCTCGAAAATGTATTTTATATCAAAAAAAGCTACACGTATATTAAAGAATTAACGGCTAAAATCCGTGATTTTAAAAATGTTGTTATTGTAGGTGGTGGTTTTATTGGAGCAGAAGTAGCAGAACAGTTATCAGCGGCAAGTGTAAATGTTACCTTAATTGAAAGTGAACCGAACTGCTTTTCAAAAGCGTTTTCACCGGAATTAAGCCAGATAGCAACTGATGTACTAAAAAAGACGAAAGTAAATGTAATGACTTCTACGCTTGTTAAAGAATTAATCGGGGAAAATAACAAGGTAAAACAGGTTGTACTTGCCGATGGTAACAAAATTGTAACAGAAGCTGTCATTTTTTCAATCGGCTACAAAGCAAATTCGCAACTCGCTAAAGAAACCGGTCTTGAATTGAACAGGTATGGCGACATCCATGTGGACAATTATGGCCGCACAACAGTAAAAGATATCAGTGCAGTAGGAGACTGCGCACAAACATTTGGTTTCCTGACAGGACGGAGCGATATGATAAAATTAGCTTCAACAGCAACAGCCGAAGCACGGGTTTTGGGCCATAATATTTTCGGGATCCGTATAAAAAAATGTACTTCAGGCACACTTGGCGTTTTCTCAACTGAAATAAATAAACTTGCTATGGCAGCCGCAGGGGCTAATGAAAAAAGCGCTGCTGATGCCATCGTTGAGATTATTTCAGCCAAGTTTACATCACCCGATAGGCACCCGGGCATTCTTCCAGGTGTATCGGATTTATCTGTAAAACTGTATGCCTCGCCTGTTGACGGAAGCATTTTAGGCGGTGAAGCATGGGGTGGAAAATCGGCCGGTGAAATTATCAATATTATCAGTATGGCCATTCAGAAATCCATTACGGTTTATGATCTGGTTTCTTTCCAAATTGGGACACATCCTTTATTAACTTCTTCTCCGGTTGTTAACCCGATAATCAGGGCCGCCGAAGAAATAATTTTCAAAATAATGCAGGTTAAACAGTAAATAATGGCAAAGACCATACCTTTCGACGAACATCTGGACGAATATGAACAGTGGTTTATAGACAATCCCATTGTCTTTCAATCGGAACTGAAAGCAATACAAAAAATATTGCCTGAAAGTGGCAAAGGTACAGAAATCGGGGTAGGAAGTGGTGTTTTCGCTTCAATGCTTGGTATTAAGGAAGGGATTGAACCTTCTTATACTATGCGTGAGAAAGCCAGGGAAAGGTATATAAATGCTATTGACGGTGTTGCTGAAAAATTACCTTACCCCGATAAAAACTATGATTTTGCCCTGATGGTTACTACCATTTGCTTTGTCGATGATATTTCAAAATCCTTTAAAGAAGTGCAACGGATATTAAAGAAGAACGGAACATTTATTATCGGGTTCGTTGATAAAAACAGCCCTATCGGAAAAATATACCTGGAAAATAGAAACCAGAGTGTTTTTTATAAAGATGCTACTTTTTATAGTACTGACGAAGTTTACAGGTTTTTATCGGAAACAAATTTTAAAATAGAAACAACACTTCAAACAGTATTTGGGATGTTAGATATGGTAAAGGAAGTCCAAATACCCCTTGATGGTTACGGGAATGGAAATTTTGTAGTAATTAAAGCAATAAAAGCATGAATGAAATTATTTATAAACCAATCGGTATTGTTCATACGCTGCATGAAGGCACAAATGATATACCCATTCAGCCTTCTGCTGCAAAAGAGATAAAGGGGTCTGTTGAGGTTAATCCTGAATATGAAAAAGGGTTAAAAGATTTAACAGGCTTTTCGCATATCATTCTTATTTATCATTTTCATTTATCGAACGGGTACCAACTGGAAGTTAAACCTTTTCTCGATGAAAATCTGCATGGCGTTTTTGCCACCCGTGCGCCGAAAAGGCCAAATAACATCGGTTTGTCAGTTGTAAAACTTATAAAAATAGATAGGAATGTTCTCTATATAGAAAATGTAGACATAATAAACGGAACGCCTTTGCTGGACATTAAACCTTTTGTGCCCGACTTTGATGCAGCAGTCAATGTTAAAATAGGTTGGCTCACAGGTTCAAAACATAAAATGTCAAATCAGAAATCAGACAGACGGTTTGATTTCTATTTTTAAAAATGAAAGAATTAAAAAACACCATTATTAAATTAAAATACAAACATTAAAATTTATCTAAGATATTGATGGAAAAAATATATGCAAAAATAACCGGAATAAATGCCTTTTTACCGGATTATATACTTAACAACGATGAACTCAGTAAAATGGTAGATACATCCGATGAATGGATAACCCAGCGTGTAGGAATCAGGGAACGAAGAATTTTAAAAGGTGAGGGCCTGGCAACATCTGATATGGGGGCCGAAGCAGTAAAAGGTCTTTTACAGAAAACAGGTATAAAGCCGGAAGATATTGAACTGGTTATCGTAGCTACAATTTCCCCCGATATGATGTTCCCTTCTACCGCCTGCCTTGTAACTGAAAAGACAGGGATAAAAAATGCATGGGGTTTTGATTTAAGCGCTGCCTGCTCAGGATTTATTTTTGCATTACAGACTGCAACGCAATTTATCGAAACAGGCAAATATGAAAAAGTTATACTGGTAGCAGCCGACAAAATGTCGTCCATAACCGATTATACCGACCGTACCACTTGTGTTTTATTTGGCGATGCTGCCGTTGCTTTAATGCTTGAACCAACCACAGAAGAAGTCGGTATAATTGACCATCACCTTCAAATTGATGGTTCCGGTAAAGACCTGTTATACCTTCGTGCCGGAGGTTCTTTGAAACCCGCTACTCATGCCACAGTGGATGCCAAGGAACATTTCATTTACCAGGACGGACAACCCGTATTTAAAACGGCTGTTTCTAAAATGGCGGATTTTTCAATGGATATGATGAAAAAGCATAAAATTACAAACAATGACCTTTCATGGCTTGTCCCTCATCAGGATAATATGCGCATTATCGAAGCCGTTGGACGAAGGATGAACCTCTCGAAGGATAAAATAATGATAAACATTGCGAAGTATGGGAATACTACAGCAGCTACCATTCCCCTTTGTCTGTGGGAAAAAGAAAACGAACTTAAAAAAGACGATAAGCTAATACTTACAGCTTTCGGGGGAGGCTTTACATGGGGTACTATTTACCTGAAATGGGCATATTAATAATTATCGCTATGATTGATGAACTTAAAAATATTTTTGGGCCTAAATGCTCAGCCATAAACATAAATGGCGAAACAACCGAATTTATGAATGTTCCTGCTAAACCTATGAAATATTGCGAGGCTGTGAACAGTTCGTTCAATGTTCCAATAAGACTAATAAACGAAAATTTAGGTTGTCCGGGAGCCAGACGGTGTATAGGTTTTAATAATGACGACAGTCAACTAGCCAAAACCATTTCGGGTAACAATAAAATTCCCTTTCCCTTTATAATAGATGTTCTAAAAACAATACCGACCCTTCATGATATCAGGCACATTAACCTTGGCATAACAGAATACATGGAAAAAGAAACGAGGCTCGATTTATTTATATTGTATGTAAAACCCGAAAGGATAACAGGTATCATGCATACACTGGCAAAAAATAAAATAATGCCTTCAATACCGCCTTACTCTTTACTATCAGTATGTGGTAATGTATTTGCCAATTGTTATATAAATCAAACGGTAAGCATATCATTTGGTTGCCCCGAGTCAAGAAAGCACGGGGGTATAGAACAGGATGAGGTTGTTATAGGCTTTCCCTTTAAAACAGCCAAATTCATTATTGATGCAATATAATTTATAATGCGTATCTATAAAAAATCATTTCCGGTTTTATTAGTATTTGCCTTTGTTTTGGTGTTGCTAAATGTTGCTGTATATAATAGTATTCTTATTGTTTTTTCAGTTATTTTCCTTGTTTTAATCATTACATTTTTTCGTCTTCCTGACAGGCAAATAAAACCTGATGAAAACTTAATATATTCCCCTGCCGATGGCAAAATAGTCTCGATTGAAGAAGTGTTTGAAGATGAATTCCTGAAAAAAGAATGCAAAAAAGTTTCCATCTTCATGTCGGTTTTCAATGTTCACCAAAACCGTATCCCGGTTTCCGGTAAGGTATTATATTCAAAACACCACCCCGGGAAATACCTCATGGCCTGGCACCCAAAATCAAGTCTTAAAAATGAACGGCATACTGTGGTAATTAGAACTCCCAAAGGTGAACAAATATTAGTACGGCAAATTGCCGGCATTGTTGCACGACGTATCATTTGCAATGTAAAGGAAGGTGACGAGGTAAAACAAGGCGATGAACTAGGTTTTATTATGTTTGGTTCAAGGGTAGATATTCTTTTCTCCACAGAAGTAAATGTTCATATAAAGCTAAAAGAAATTGTTAAAGCTAATATCAATTCTATAGCCTGTTTATAAATCATTTTTCATTTTTTCTCATTTTTTATTTCAGAGTATTTCTTTAGATATAATTGATGATGGTACGAACCCTCTTTAAACATAATTTTCCCACAATTTGGGCATTTGTTTTCCCTGCAGGGGATTCCCCGTTCATGGGGTATCCGTGTATTGCAATGCACGCAAATGCAATATTCATTTTCTTTATATTTACTCAGCATTTCCGTGTTGGATATTTAATTGAATAATATTATCCGAATCGCATGTCCTGCAATGTTTGGCAGGTTTCATCGTGATCATTGTTTCGTGGCAGTTGTAACATCTGTACCAATAGTCATCAGTAACATAGTTTCCTCCCTGTATAAATATAGCTTTACCTTCAACAAAAGCTTTGGCAATATTTTTTCTTGCTTTATCATAAAGCCTGGTAAAGGTAGGTCTCGAAATATTCATTTTTTTTGCAGCTTCCTCCTGTGTGAGGTTCTCATAATCGGCCAGCCTTATGGCTTCATATTCTTCATAAAGCAATACTATAGGCTCAAGCTCGCGCATAGGCACACCAAAAGGTTTAAACCCTTCCATTAGCGGGGGCATAGTTACCCTTCTGTATCTTTTACGGTTTGGCATTTAATTATATTTATAATTTTTTCGTTGCAAAAATAATATTTCTTCCTTTTTAGCTTTTAAAATCTCCTATATATACAAGTGGCACTTTTAATTATTATCAATCTTACATCAATCCATTTTAAGTACTCCGGATACCGTTACAATTTCTCCAAAATATGAAATGTTATTTACCATATTTTCTGTTAATTGAACATGCTCTATTTTAAAAGCCCTTCCAATTTGTATTGTCAAACAATCTCCGTTTATTATATCTCTATGTAGATTAAAAATCTCAGGCTCAAGGGTATCAGATAAAAAGCAACAACAAAAATTAATATCTATCGTTTTTAGTTTTGTTTTATAACCAATCAATGAATATTTTAATTTCAATTCACCGTTTGGCACATCATTAAAAATAAACATTCCTGTTGTATCTGTTACTGTTCCCTTATTTATGTCAAGAAGATTTACAGTAACACCTGATAAAGGTAAATCGTTATTTTTATCGATAATTACTCCGGTTATGATATTTTGACCGGATACATAGTAATTAATACTTATTGCTAAAAATATAAACCAGGTTTTCATTCATTAAAACATTTTTATTTTCTTTTTTCGCAAGGACAAGGAACTGCTTTATGATGTTTTTGCGCTGCACAACCTGAAATTGCCAAAAGCATTATAAACATTATAATAATGAATACTTGTTTAATAATTAATCTGACATTAGAGTACATCTCATTAAATTTTAGCAACAAATTTATAAAATTAAATGCACATATGTTCGTTTTGAAATAATTCATTATTTTTACAATTACTCTTATTGTGATAATTATGGAAGAATTAATTGAGAAAAGTATCACCAGGCAGTTTAAAGCCATATTCCCATGTATGCTTAATGCAAATGAAACATTATTTGGAGGTGAAGCGCTTAAATGGATGGATGAAATCGCATACATAACAGCTACCCGATTTACGCATGAACGAATGTTCACGGTTAATACCGAAAAAATAAAATTTCTTAAAGCAGTTCATCCGGATACAATAGTCGAAATAGTTGGCAGGATTGAAAAAGTAAAAATGATAAGAGTTTTTGTCAATGTAGAAATCTATGCCGAAGAGATGTATGGGACAAACCGTGAAAAAGTTGTTGAAGGCACTTTCATTTTTGCTGCTTTAGATGAAAAAAATAAACCCAAACAAGTGAATGTGAGTAGAGTATACTAAAATTGACTTAAATTCATATTAAAGACATATACTGTCAAAAATATTATTATCTATATTTAATCCTACCGCACAAAGCAGGTTATATGGTGTTCCTCTTCCTTCTTCGGCAAGCCATGCGCCAGCCCGTTGCAGTATTTGCCTATAATCTTGTTTAATTTCTAAGGTATAGGCAAAAACTGCAACGCCCTTCGGGTTGCTATCGCAAGGCTGTCACACGTCTTGCAGCTCAGTCGTCATCGTCACGGCAGCCTACTCTGTCCTGCAAATCACTTTACTCATTTCGCCTTCATTACACTACAGGGCTTCGCTGCGCTCAACACCTTTCGTTTCATTCCGGCTACATTCCTTTCAGTCATTTGCAGTCCACCGGCTGCCAATAATAGGCTCGCCTGCGGGTCGCTGCGGCCTGCGGGGCTGTCATGGTTTTTGTGTTTACCTGGCTGACTTCAATTGATTTTTAATGGTAGCCATGTAAAGAACAAAAACACACGCCAGCCCCTTGCTGTAAACAGTAGCTGCAAAGCGCATTCGTTCCTCATGCTGTTTTTTGCACCACCCTTGCTCCACTCGCAGACGGCTCGCGCCCACAGCGTCTGCAACCCGTTCGTACCTCACTCATTGCATCCGCTTATGCCGACGCCAGCTCAAGGCTGTATAACCTGCTTTTTCCCACCGCACTTGAAAACACATAAATACCGACAGTTAAAATAAAAATCCATTCAGGTTCAAATACACCAAAACATAATAGCAAAGTTACAGGAATGGTTGCCAAAGCTGACAAGGGTTCGCTTCGCCAGCCTCAAAAAATCTTCCTTTTTCTTTTGCCCGAAAACCAAAAGGTCAAAACAAAAAGAGTATTTTTTGGTCTGCCCTTGCATCTATGGCCCCCATCCTGTGACCGCAAGGGCATTATGTTTCACTGTATAGTTTGTTGTAAATTGGGTAACTGGTGGTTTCTCATTTACATTTATCGTGTTCCCGGTTTTCGCTTTTATTTCCTGCGTCATACCGGTTGGTACTACATTAAGCTCTTGTGGCTGTCGTTCTCAATTAGTGAGCTGCCCTTTTAGAGGGTGGCTTACTTTTTTTTGGCAAATTAGAACCACCCTGATCCAATAATGACAAGCATTTTGAAAAATGAAAAGAAGAAAGCAAAGTTAGGCGGGTTCGCTCGACACTATCGCTAAAAGTGTTGTCAAGGTCAAGCCCTCCGGGTTTTGCAATATTTTTTGATGTGTTGACTATTAATTCCAGGTGTATCAAAAAATATCGCAAAAACCTTGACACCACGCCTCACCCGCCTGTTGAAAAGCTTTCTTTTTTCTTTTTTTCTGTTTTTTCTTTCTTCTTTTGAAAAATGGATATGGTATATCCGGATTAAACGACATTCTGACACAAATAAAAGACCTGAAAAGCAAACAAGTGCAAAGACTTGCATAAGAAACTGAAATTATAGTAATGCCTGATATTTGATATAATTTTCCCATTGAAAGCAAGGACAAAACCGGGTTTCCTCCGTGCCAAGTCCAAGCAAAAAAAAGTTTGTTTAACATAAAATCGTAAAAAAATGGGAAAAATTTCTCAAGGTATCTTAGGCGGTTTCTCTGGTAAGGTTGGAAACGTTATCGGGGGAAACTGGAAAGGAATTGATTACATGAGGGTCCGTCCTGCAAGTGTATCAAATCCTCAGACCGAAGGACAGGTTGACCAGCGGTCGAAGTTCTCTACTGTTTTAGGGTTCCTGCAACCCCTCAGAGGCTTTCTTAAAGTCGGTTTTCGTGGTTATGCTATAAAGATGACCGAATTTAACAGCGCTATGTCTTACAACGTTAAAAACGCAGTCATCGGGGTTTACCCTGACTATGTAATTGACTTTGAAAGCGCATTGATTAGCCGTGGTGGATTGACCGGAGCATTAAACCCGACCGTAAACTCACCCGCAGTTGGTCAGGTTCAGTTTAATTGGGTTGATAATTCGATTGATGGAAATGCAAGGCCTACTGACAGGGCTATGGTTCTGGTTTATAATCCTGCAAGAAATGAAGCAGTGTATGTTACTGATGGTTCGGCCAGAAGTATCGGAAACCACACCTTAACGGTTCCTGACCAGTATTCAGGAGACACTGTTTACGCTTTTATCGCTTTCATTAGCGAAGACAGAAAAGAAGTTTCGAACAGTAAGTATGTTGGTGAGCTTATTGTTGCATAAACGGGTTTATCGAGTATGTTGTCGAGAGTGCAGTCCTTCGGGACTGCATTTTTGATATAAAAACAACCAAACAGATTTCTTTCTATATTTACCCAGGTGCAATTAAATACCTTCCTATTTTCTTATATTTATCTCCTGATAACACATTTTAAGTTGATTTTTGTTGCCTATTTGTTGCCCGACAGCACTCAAAGTCAGACAGGCTAACAAAAATTACTTTCTGTATAGGAAAATAAGCTTCATGAAAGAAACTGATACAACATTATTGAATAATATTAAGCCATTTTTTAGAAGGATGTATTAAACAACATCCATTTTTATGTATTTTTATGATCTTGGTTTTATTCAGATTGTAAATATTTTTCGATTTCAACTATAACAGGGTGTATGATAAATCCCGGATTGGATTGGTTTGCTAAATGCACGGGGCTCTTTTTTGAAACATTCATTCAGGAAGATGTGGCAATCGTTACGGGTGGTCTGCTCGTCGTTAAAAAAGAACTGCCATTATTCCTTGTTGCAATCAGCCTGTTTACAGGTATCCTGACGGGAGATGCGATAATATATGGCATAGGACGGGCGGCAAGGAATATTCCATGGATTTATAATAAACTTGTAACCAACAGTGTCCAGAATGCCAAAAAAAACCTGGAAAAGAACCTTGTTGCTTCAATAGCCCTTGTTCGTCTTCTTCCAGGACTTCTTTTTCCGACGTACGTCGCCTGCGGGCTCATTGGGGTCTCATTCACACAGTTTATCCTTACCACAATGACCGCCAGCGCCATCTATTCGACGGTTCTTCTGACTGTCATAATCAAAGTTGGAGAATTTGTATTTCCAACCATTGGGTACTGGGGCTGGATCATCATGATCAGCTTTGTTCTTCTTACCATAACCTATAAGACAATAAGGCCACGATGGCTCAGATTATCAAATAATACTATTGTGCCCGCAATTACATTTCCCGAAAACAGTAAAAATGAAGACACTTTTCTGGGTATGCCTTCTTTGCGCCTTGTAAACCGCAGAGTTGCAGTGTCAGAAAAAATTCCCCCCCTGGTATTTTATACACCGATCGGACTGCGATGGATCATGCTTGGCATAAGATACGGGAATATCACACTTCCCACTATAGCCGATCCATCCATTGAAGCCGGTGGCTTATGGGGTGAATCAAAAAGCAAGCTGATGCGCCAGGTGTCTGAACAGCATTCTCAATGGATTGCCCCTTTTACCAGCTTTGCTCTTGATGACCATCTCTCACTGGAAGAGATGCTTAATCAGGCACTAAAGGTGTTAGCCTCAGCATCGCTGGATTTTCCGGTCGTTGTCAAACCTGATATAGGCTGGCAGGGATATGGTGTCAGAATTATCCATAATGGACAGGAACTGATTGATTACTTCAGAGATTTTCCTAAAAACAACACCATTATCCTGCAGGAACTTATTCCATACCATGGTGAAGCAGGAGTTTTTTATATGCGATATCCCGAAGAATCTCATGGAAAAGTTATCTCACTGACATTCCGGTATTATCCCCATGTAATTGGTGATGGTAAAAGCACCATCCAGGAGTTGATCAGGATGAATGAAAGAACCAATTTTAAGTCACGATTTTATTTTGGAAAAGATCCTTTACATAAGGGCATAGCACCAGAGGTGCTTGCAACAGTACCGGCCAAGGATGAGATCGTGCAGATTGCATTCATCGGTAGTTTACGTGTGGGCGGCCTTTACAGAAATGGAGAAAATTATATAACCCCGGAGATGAGCCGGCGTTTTGATGAAATTGCCTGCAGCATGCCTGAGTTCTACTTCGGCCGTTTTGATGTTAAATTCAAATCTATTGACCTTTTAAAAGAAGGCACTGATTTTCAAATATTTGAAATAAACGGAGCTGGCGCTGAAGCCATTCATATATGGGATACCGACACATCATTGATAAAAACCTACAAGGAGCTGTTTAAGTATCAATCACTCCTGTTCAGGATCAGCAACATGAACCGGAAAAAAGGTTATAAACCTATGGGGATGAGAGAATTCTATACATTTACAAAACAATACAATAACCTTATCAGCTCGTACCCTGTGTCTCAGTAATAGGATTTAGGAGTTTAGGTATTTAGGTGTTTAGACTTTTAGGGGGGGAAAATAGTTCCTGGTTCCTGCCCACCCGTACCGAACGGTACGTTCGGGCGGGGTTCCAAGTTTAAAATTGTTTCGCGTTGACGGGTTTACGGGTTGCGTGTTAATTGTTAAAGCGTCGAAGTGCTGAAGTGTTAATGCGGAACAGGGGATCCCAGACTTCTGACTTCCGACTGCCGACTTCTGACTTCTTTTTTTTGCAACCCGAAACACGTAATAAACCCGATGACACGCGAACAGTTCTTCCACTCACTTCTCATTACTCACTACTCACTTTCTTTGTAGAAGAACCTGCCCGGACCTGATGGTTCTTCAAATCCCGGTCCGGTGATGCTCACCTTTAATTCTTTCTCATACTGATTATCAAAATATAATAGCTGGAAAGGGTGGTAACCGGGTGACAATGAGATCTGTTTTTCCACCGGCCTTGCACCATGGATGCCGTCGTTATCAATAAGCAGTTCGTCTGATACATAGAGCCTGCTCCCGTCATCAGAACCAATTGTAAACGTGTATACCCCTTCCGAGGGTATCCTTATGAATCCATTAAACTCAAGACCGAAAAAATCTGCAGGGTGTTCAGCAGGCAGTGACAGATCCTGAACAACTGATAGGCCGGTAAACTTCATTTTCGCGAACTGATCCAGCGAGCTGATATTGCCCTTATATAAGCTCAAACCTATCCCCTGTTGCATTCCTACTGTATCGGCAATAGCAGGTCTGGGATCCTGCTGCCTGAAACGACCGCTTGCAACCTGGCTGTACCTGCCATTCTTCATGAAGGTACGCGCTTTGACAATCATGCTGTCCGAAGCAGCAAACGGACCAGTATACAGTCTGGAAGAAGCTGAGGGATCGGACCCGTCAACAGTGAACCTGATCTCAGCCCCGGGCAGATCAACTTTCAACTCAACATATTGCTCATCAATGAAGATATTATCCGGTTTCAGACCTTCAGGCGGGGGAATAAAATAATTCAGGTTTTTCCTGTCCAGCCTCTGATAATGAACCGCCATCCGGTTAAGGAAATCATCCCAGTTTTTCAGTGAGTCTGGTGTCCAGTCTACTTCAGCCAGGGCACAGAGCCTTGGCAATGCCTGGCATTCAGCCTGATCCGTGGTATAAATATTCTCTGACCACATGCATGCCTGTGCACCCAGGATATGCACTGCTTCTTCATCTGTCAATGCAGCAGATATGGGTTTGTAGTTATACACTCTCTCCAGCAAGCGGGCACCCATGGCCGCTCCTCTGCCACTGGTATCTGAAAAGTCTGGACCGCTGAAATACAAAAGCTGGCTTGGGGTCATCACTGCATCATGCCCCAGCTGTGCAGCTTCAATCCCACCTTCCTCCCCTCTCCATGACATGACAATGGCGCCGGGTGCCAGTCCGCCTTCCATGATCTCATCCCACCCGATCATTTTCCTGTTTTTCGATTCAAGGAACCTGCCTATCCTGGAAATGAAATAACTCTGCAGTTCCTCCACATTTTTCAGACCTTCCTTACGCATGCGTACCTGGCATTTACTGCACTTTCCCCAGGGTGTCTTTTTTGCTTCATCACCACCGATATGTATGTATTCTGAAGGGAATAATTCTATCACTTCAGAAAGAACATTTTCAAGGAATTCAAATGTTTTCTCATTACCGGCGCAAAATGGATCAGTAAACTCCCAGGGCAGTGTGGTATCCCTCTGGAAAGGTCTGCCTGAACAGTACAATTCAGGATAGGCATCAAGCAGGTTCCTTTCATGTCCGGGCATTTCAATTTCCGGCACCACGGTAACATACCTGCCGGCAGCATATCTGACAATATCCCTTATCTCATCCTGTGTATAAAACCCTCCGTATTTTGGTTTACCTTCCACAGCAGGACCTATAAAGTAATCCCATGGCTCTGTTCCGGTTCCTTCCCTCCAGGCAGCCTTTTCAGTCAGGAGCGGGTATTTTTTTATTTCAATACGCCAACCCTGGTCATCCACAAGATGCCAGTGGAACACATTCATTTTATGCATGGCAAGAATATCAATATATTCTTTGATGAACTCAACCGGGAAGAAATGCCGGGAAACATCCAGATGCATGCCACGCCAGCTGAAAGTCGGTTTGTCACATATTGCCAGGGACGGGAGAATGATCCTGTCCCCTTTACCAGGATTCGCAGGTAATAGCTGAAGCAGGGTCTGCACCCCATAAAATAATCCTGCCGGTGCAGCAGCAGTGATTTCCACCTGGTGTTCCTGAATATTCAGTGTATAGCCCTCCATACCATAGGTAACTGAATCGGTGCTTGTACTGAAAATTATCGCATTCCCTTCTGTTGCAGGCTCGTTCACAACATCGACCTTAAGCTGTGATCCTGTCAGTTTCTGTATCTCCTCTGCAAGGTAATTACCTGTACCTTCCGCTTCGGTGATACCGGGACCAATCAAAATCCTGGTTTCCGGTGTAAGTTTGAAATGTCCTATACCTGTATGTAATGAAACAGGTTTGGGGATAAGGCCCTGAAGTTCCTGGCTGGGAGACTGGTAACGGTTGCATGCTGACAGGGAACAGATCAGCAGACCGGCAATTAATAAATTGTCCAGATGACTTATTCTTTTCATTTTGATATGGTTACTGTAATAAAAATAACTTGCTATTGAAAGATTTTCTATTTATGGTCAAAAGTTATTCATTATCAGATCATTTCAGTAAGATCAGCTTATTGACCATATTGCAGCCTGATGCATCAAGCCTGCAAAAATAAATGCCATTGGACATCATACTTCCATCCCTTGCCATCCCATCCCATTCAACAGAATAATCTCCTGAGGCATGTATCTGATTGATCAGTGTTATAACTTTCTGTCCTGTAATATTATAGATACTTATATTTACAATACCGGTTGAAGGTATTGTGTACCTGATCCTTGTGTAATCACTGAATGGATTAGGTACTGCAGTCAATGACAGACCGGTGAATGTTCTGGCTTTCCCGACATATGTATCCCGGTCAGAAATATCAAGATTATCGAACCAGAAATCAATTCCTGCCAAATCGGAATGTTCAGCGACAATCTCAAACCTGTCCACTGCAGTCCAGTCAAACGCTCCGACAGGATTGTACCAGGTGTTATTATCCCAGGAACCCTGCTCATAAAAACCGGTAAGAGGGATATAAATGTGATGCCATGCACCATCCCAGGCAGCAAGAGACTGGGTTATCGTCCTGGCCATACGCCATGGATGATCATCAGGATCAGCGGTCTTACTGTCCAGGAAGCGCATGTCGAACCTGGCACCCGCTGTATTCCCTTTAATCCAGAAGTTAACAGCAAAGCCATCAGCGACAAGTTTTGACAGATCTTTATCCGGCTTAAAGTCAAAACCTATCTGGTTATATTGATCGGCTCCGCTCCAGTAAATGGAATATTTACCGTTATGAACATCGGTAGTATCATAAAAATCAATTATCCCACTGGATAGCCAGCTTGATTCAGAGATCTTTTCCATGATACAATCCTGGTAGATGACGAACCCGGTAGTATCCGGATGTGGAATATATTCTGATTGTTCGGGCACATTTAATCCGAGCGTATCAACCAGCGGTATGTTCAGATCGTATTCAAACAGTTCATCCGAACCCTTTTTAAAAAGGCCAAAACCTCCAGTATAATCCCAGATGGTCCAGGCAATTTTATTCTCCTCCAGGTATTTACGCACAACACCATACCAATAAACCCTGTCCTCATTGCTGCTGTTAGGAATATACACCCCGAATTCTCCGCAAAAAACGGGTACATGCCTGTTATTACGGAAATTAATGGCAGTATTCAGCAGTTGTTTTACCCTTGCCACAGTCCCGTCATAAGAA
>Ga0172366_10000251_pt1 | contig 36258 bp, 33 predicted proteins | sample LakKivSesite69cm_FD_114533 | JGI IMG/M metagenome (GOLD analysis project Ga0172366, IMG submission 114533) | Sediment microbial communities from Lake Kivu, Rwanda - Sediment site 69cm | ecosystem: Environmental > Aquatic > Freshwater > Lake > Sediment | place: Rwanda: Western Province, Lake...
CCAGGACGCCCAGATCGGGCCGACGATCGACGCCAGCACGGCGCTGCAGGACGCCCAGTACGAGAAGGACCTGGCCCGCTCCGCCGCCGGCAAGGCCGCCGCCCAGCGGAACATCGACAAGTTCCAGGCCGCCTACGACGTCGAGAACGGCAAGATGCAGGCCCTCAAAAAGGCCTACAACGAGGCCAAGGCCGCCGCGGCCGCCGAGGAAGAGATGACGATGTTCTCCCTGGGGCAGCGGGAGCTCCCGGTCGTCCGCTCCCTGACCGGCGACGTCCACTCGAAGGATGTCGAGATCGCCATCGCCATGAAGGACGGGAAGACGAAGAACTACAATCTCCTCTTGAAGCAGTACATGCTCAAGGACGAGGCCAACAACCTGCCTCACCGCGGTCGCTGGGTCATCATCATGTTCGAGCCCCTCAACTGAGGGGCCCGGACCTTTCGCGGCCGCATTTGACTCTTTGCCCCCCGTCACTATAATAGTGTTTTTTTCGGGCCGTTAGCTCAGCGGTAGAGCACCGGCCTTTTAAGCCGGGTGTCGCTGGTTCGAATCCAGCACGGCTCATTGGCGCTCGCCCCTGTCGTCTAGAGGCCCAGGACACTGCCCTTTCAAGGCGGCAACACGGGTTCGAATCCCGTCGGGGGCGCTAATCCCCTTGATTCCGGAGAGTCCCTCTCTCCGGCTTCGCTCGGGAATTGCCTCTTGCTCCCCGGACCCCCTGGGAACCAGTCCCGACGGTTCCCCCGCTACGCGGGCCCCCCTCCGCTACGGGGATCCTCGAGGCAAATTCCCTCGCTGCCTGGAGAGGGACAGCTGGAATCAATTCGGGGATTAGCGACCCGGACGGGGGGGAGAAGATCCTTGATACCGATATTTCGCAGAAACCCCTCTCCGTGTATCTCTGCGGAAAAACGAGATCCCTTGACTAAGATAATTCGCAGAAACCGGGTTCCGTGTATCTCCACCCGGTTTCTGCCGCCTCCGCTCGCTCCGGGTTGGGCGGTGCAGGGTTCGAACCTGCGACCCCCGGCTTGTAAAACCGATGCTCTACCGCTGAGCTAACCGCCCTCGGGGTTCCTTGTAGCCCAGAGGCCTGGCCCTGTCAAGGAGGCCCGATATTCTCTGCGAGTCGGTCATTTGACTTCGCGGGCCCCCTATGCTAAATTTGACGTTCCATTTTCGTATCCCAACCGAAGGGTAGGTAGGTTCCAATGTACGCAGTGATCCTGACCGGCGGCAAGCAATACCGCGTCAAAGAAGGCGATATCCTATCGGTCGAGAAGCTCGGTCTCGCCCCGGGCCGGAAGGCCCAGTTCGACCGCGTCCTCCTCATCGAGGACGGGGAGGCGGTCCAGGTCGGGACGCCGTACCTCGACAACGCCATGGTCCTTGGCCTCGTCCTCGAGGAGTTCCGCGACGAGAAGGTCATCGTCTTCAAGAAGAAGAGAAGGAAACAGTTCCGCCGGACCCGCGGCCACCGCCAGTGGCTGACCAAGGTCCGCATCACCCGGATCGCGCCCGACCGGCTCCGGATCACGGCGGAGGACCTGGCCGAAGAGAAGCCGGCCCCCGTCGAGAAACCCGCTCCCGCGCCCAAGCCGAAGCCGGCCCCGGCCCCCGCGCCGGCGCCCGTCAGGCCCGCGGCCAAGGCCAAGCCCGCCAAGAAGGAAGCGGCGAAGAAGGAGCCGGCCAAGCCCAAGGCGGCCCAGAAGCCGGCCCCCCAGAAAAAGAAAGCGACCAAGGAGTAAGCCATGGCCCATAAAAAAGCAGGCGGCGCGGGGAAGAACGGCCGCGACAGCGCCGGGAAGCGCCTCGGCGTCAAGCGCCATGGCGGCCAGGCGGTCAGCGCCGGCTCGATCATCGTCCGTCAGAGGGGCACGCCGATCAAGCCCGGCCCGAACGTCGGCCGGGCCCAGGACGACACCCTGTTCGCCCTCGTCACGGGGACGGTCCGGTTCGCCGACAAGGGGCGCCGGGGCAAGGTCGTCTCCGTCGTCCCCGCCTGAGGAAGGCCCCGACCCCCGTTGTTCGTCGACCAAGTCACCGTCACGCTGAAAGCCGGCCGGGGCGGCGACGGCTGCGTCAGCTTCCGCCGCGAGGCCCGGGTGCCCAAGGGCGGCCCGGACGGCGGGCGGGGCGGCGACGGCGGCAGCGTCGTTTTCTTCGCCGACGAGAACATCAGCTCGCTCGCCTATTTCCGCTTCCACCCGATCCTCAAGGCCAAGAACGGCGCCCCCGGCGAAGGCTCCAACCGCCAGGGCAAGCGCGGAGCGGATATCCGTCTCGGCGTCCCCGTGGGCACGGTCATCCGGGAGAAGGACGGCGAGGCCGTCCTCTTCGACCTGACCAAGCACGGCCAGGAGGCCGTCGCGGCCCGCGGCGGCAAGGGCGGCCGGGGCAACGCGTCCTTCGCGACGTCGACCCACCAGGCGCCCCGGGAGTGGCAGCCCGGGCGGATGGGCGAGGAGAAGGAGCTTTTTCTTGAGCTCAAGCTCATCGCCGACGTCGGCCTGGTCGGGTTCCCCAACGCCGGGAAGTCCACGCTCATCTCGCGGATCTCGGCCGCGCGGCCGCTCATCGCCGACTATCCCTTCACGACGCTCGCGCCCAACCTCGGCGTCGTCGACCTCGGCGAATACCGGTCGTTCGTCGTCGCCGACATCCCCGGGCTCATCGAGGGCGCCCACCGGGGCCAGGGGCTGGGCATCCAGTTCCTCCGCCACATCGAGCGCACCAAGCTCCTGGTCCACATCGTCGACGTCTCGCCCTACACCGGCCGGGACCCGAACGAGGACTACCGGGTCATCCTGAAGGAGCTCGAGTGCTTCTCGCCGGCGGTGGCCGCCCGGCCGCAGATCCTGGCCGCGAACAAGGTCGACACGCTCGGCGCGGACCGGACGCGGCTCGACCGCCTCAAGCGCATGGCCGCGCGGAAGAAGATCCCCTTCTTCGCCATCTCCGCTCTCAAGGGCGAGGGGCTCAAGCCGCTCGTCGACGCCGCGGCCCGGGCCCTCGACCGGCTGCGCGAGCGGGACGCGAAAGGCGCGGCCTGATGGAGACGGTCGGCCTCTTCGGCGGCACGTTCGATCCCATCCACCTCGGGCACCTCCGGGCCGCCGCGGAGGTCCGCCGGATGGCCGGGCTCGACCGCGTCCTCTTCATCCCCTCCTACCTCCCGGCGCACAAGGCCTCGGGGGCCGTGGCCTCCGCCGAGGACCGCTTGCGCATGGTCGAGCTGGCCTGCCGAAGGCGGTCCGGATTCGAGGCCTCCGGGATCGAGGTGGAGGCCCGGGAGAAGTCCTATTCCATCCTGACCCTGCGCAAGATCCGGGCGGAGGTCCCGCGGGCCCGGCTGTTCTTCATTCTCGGCGTCGACGCCTTTCTGGACATCGGGACCTGGCACTTGTACCGGCGCGTCCTCGCCGAATGCCTCTTCATCGTCACCGGACGGCCGGGGTTCGACCTCGACCGGGCCCGGGACGTCCTCGGCGGGAGCCTCCGCGGCGCGGTCGCGAATTTCCCCCCCGGGCGGCGGGCCGGCGGCCGGCTGCCGTCCGCCAAGCGCGTCTTCCTCCTGCCCATCCCCGCCCTGGACATCTCCTCGACCGCCATCCGGGACAGGGTCGGCCGGGGGTTGCCGATCGAGGGGCTCGTTTCCCCGTCCGTCGCCGCCTATATCAGCGAGCACGAACTTTACCGAGGTCGATAGGAGCCATGGCCGAAGACAAGAAGAAACGATTCACCAAGAGAAACCTCCCCGCGAACGTCCGGCAGGCCGTCGAGGCGGCGTTGGCCAAGAAGGCCGAAGACCTCTGCGTCCTCGACCTGCGGGAGCTCTCCTCGTTCACCGACTTCTTTCTCATCATGCACGGGAACTCGTCACGCCAGAACGTTGCCGTGGCCGAGGCCGTCGAAGCCGCGCTTCGGCCGGCCGGCTCCCGCCCGCTGAGCGTCGAGGGGCGCGAATCGGCCGAATGGGTCCTGCTCGATTACGGCTCGATGGTCATCCACGTGTTCTCCCGGGCCGCCCGCGAGCACTACGGCCTCGAGTCGCTTTGGGGCGACGCTCCCCGCCTCGATTTTTAGCCTTTGAGGGGTTGACAAGCCTAGGTCGAACCGCTATTGTGATTGGGCGTTTTTAGCGATGCGGTTGAAATTCCTCTGGCCCGGCAAGACGAAGAGTCCCGAGTTTCGGGGGTTGCAGGCTCTTTACGAGGCGCGCATCAGGTCCTTCGCGGGCTGTGAGATCATCGAGACTCGCGAGGCCCGCGGGCTGGAGGAGAAGAACGCCGCCCGCATCAAGGACCTGGAGGCGCGGGGGCTCGAGAAGCACCTCGAAGGGGCCTACGTGATCTGCCTCGAGGACCGTGGGAAGGAGATGACGTCCGATGAGTTCGCCGCGTTCCTGCGCCGCCGGGAAACGGACCCGGCGAAGCCGCTCCTCTTCGTCGTCGGCGGGTTCCTTGGCCTCGCGGACCGCATCGTGGAGAGGGCGGACATGAGGATCGCCCTGTCGCGGCTGACCTTCTCCCACGAGTTGGCAAGGATCGTGCTGCTCGAACAGGTCTACCGGGCCCTGACCCTACTCGGGGGCCGGCACTACGCTAAATGAAGGGGTCGTCCATGGCCAAGAAGCTGAGCAAGAAGGAACAAGAAGAGTTCCGCAGGCTGCTCGCGGCGAAGAAGGAGAGCATCACCCGCAAACTGACGGATACCATCACCGAGAGCAAGGAGATGGAGTCCAACGTTGCCCAGGACCTCGTGGACAAGGCCGAGACTTCCTACACCAAGGAGTTCCTCCTCAGCCTGTCGGACGGCGAGCGCGAGCAGCTCCTGCTCATCGACGAGGCCCTGAAGCGGCTCGCGCACGGAGAGTTCGGCGTCTGCCAGGTCTGCCACAAGGAGATCGGTCCGAAGCGGATCCTGGCCCTGCCCTGGACGCCCCTCTGCATCGATTGCCAGGAGAAGGCCGAAGAGGAACTCCGGGTCCCTTGACCGGTCCCGTCCGGGCCGTGGCGTCCGCCCTGGCCAAGCTCGCCGAGCTTCTCGTCTTCCCGTCCTCCTGCCGCCTCTGCGCGGCGCTCCTCGACCGGGCCGGGGAGAGGATCGTCTGCGCCGATTGCCTGGCCCGGCTCGTCCCGCGCCGGGGCCCCGCGTGCCCGGTCTGCGGCCGCTTCTTCGCGGGCGAGGCCGGGGAGCATCTCTGCCGGCGCTGCCTGACCGAACGGCCCGCCTTCTCGGCCCATCGTTCCTGCGGCGCCTACGGCGGCGCGCTCAAAGAGGTCATCCTTCTTTTCAAATATCGCCGGTACGCGCCCCTGGCCGGTCCGCTGGCGCGGTTCGCGGAGGACGCTCTCGGCGGTGTCGCGGCGATCTGGGACGGGGCCGAGCTCCTCGCGCCCGTGCCGCTTCACCGGGCCCGGAAGAGAGAGCGGGGCTTCAACCAGTCCGCGCTCCTGGCCCGCGAGCTGGCCAAAGCCCGAGGCCTCGATGTCTTGAAAGGGCCGCTCGTCAAGGTCCGCAACGTCCCCGCCCAGGCCGGGCTGCGCGCCGTCGACCGTGAGCGGAACGTCGTCGGGGCCTACGCCGTCAGGCGCCCGGACCGCGTCCGCGGAAAGGTCGTCGTTCTCGTCGACGATGTGACGACGACCGGGGCCACGCTCCGCGAGTGCGCCCGCGTCCTCGTAGAGGCCGGAGCGAAGGACGTCCGGGCCGTCACCCTCGCCCAGGCTCTATAAGTCCCTTTTCGCGGTCTGACTCCTCTCTCCGGCTTTGCTCGGGATTTGCCTCTAGCTCCCCGGCCCCCCGGGGAACCAGTTACGCACGGTTCCCCCCCCCGCTACGCGGGTCCCCTCCTCCAGCAACGGGGATCGTCGAGGCAAATTCCCTCGCCGCCTCGAGAGGAGCATCTCAAAAAAAAAGGCGGCTCCCGGAGGAGCCGCCGTGGAAAGGGGTCTGTTGCCCTGGACTGTTACTTCTTGGGCTTCTCGGCCGTGGCGACGGGCTTGAGGATCTTGACCTTGCGGGGCTTGAGCTCGGCCCGCTTGGGCATGTGGATCTTCAGGACGCCGTTCTCATGCTCGGCCTCGATCTGGTCTTGGTCGATGTAGCTCGGCAGGGCGAAGGACCGGAAGAACGACCCGTAGGACCGCTCGATGCGGTGGTAGTTCTCTTCCTTGGTCTCCTTCTCGAACTTCCGTTCGCCGCGCAGGGTCAGGTTGTTGTCCTCGACCTTGATCTCGACGTCCTTCTCGTCGACGCCGGGGATCTCGGCGGCCAGCACGACCTCGTTCTCCGTCTCATAGATGTCGACGGACGGGGCCCATGCGCCCGGCAGGAGGTCCTTGTCCTCGGTCTTTGAGCTGGTCATGTCCTCGAAAAGCCGGTTCATTCTGTCCCTCAGGGTGACCATGTCCCTATAGGGGTCCCATCTGATGATAGCCATGATAAACCTCCGTTAGAATATCTTAGCGCAAATACAATATAATATATTAGTGCTTATTTGTCAAGTAATGTTGGAAATTTTTTTATTCATTATTTATCAACTATTTAGCTTGAGATTCCTGCGATCCTTCCGAGTCGCGAACCCGAGAACGAACGAAGCGTGGCCGGACCGTTCAGCCCGGAGGGCAAGAACATCCCAGGTCAGGCGCCCTCGACGAGGACCGTCGCTTCGCCCTTGAGGGCCTTTCCCGTCAAGGCCGCGGCCAGCTCGCCGGCTTGTCCTCGGAGGAACTCCTCGTGGACCTTGGTGAGCTCCCGGGCCACGACGATCCTCCGGTCGCCCATGATCTCGAGGACGGCGGCCATGAACTCCGGGATCCTCCGGGTCGGGAGGTAGAAGACCAGGGTCGCTTCCTCCCGGCTCAGCGCCTGAAGGCTCTTTTTCAATCCGGTCGTTTTGGGCGGCGGGAAGCCCGCGAAGAGGAAGCGGTGCGTCGGGAGGCCGGCCGCGGAAAGAGCGGCCGTGACCGCCGCCGGCCCGGGGATGGGAATGACAGGGATCCCTTCTTTGAGGGCGGCGCGGATGAGCGGGAAGCCGGGATCGGAGATGCCCGGCGTGCCCGCGTCGGAAACGAGGGCCACGTCGCGGCCGTCTTTGAGCATCCGGACGATCTCCGGGACACGTTGCCCTTCGCGCGGCTGATAATAGCTGATGAGCGGCTTGCGGATGCCATACCGGTTCAGCAGCTTGAGCGTCTGCCGCGTGTCCTCGCAGGCGATCGCCGCGACCTCGCCGAGGACGCGCAGGGCCCGGAGAGTGATGTCCTCGAGGTTGCCGATGGGCGTCGCGACGACGAAGAGACGGCCGCCCACGCCTACCGGCCCCAATCGTAGGGATGGAGGATGTCGTGACCGACCGACCGCGGCGAGAGCTTGGCGATCGGCGGCAGGTGGCGCTTGAATTCCGAGGCCTTGATCCGCTTCAGGACGAGATCGACCGCGGCCGGCTTGTGGCCCGCCGCGATGATCTTGCCGCGGCTCATCCGCCCCTCGAACCGGGCGTAGAGGATCTCGTCGATCTCGTCGTACGTGAGCCCGATCTCGCCCTCGTCGGTCTGGCCCGCCCAGAGCCCGGCGGTCGGGGCCTTGCGCCGGATCGCCGCGGGGACGCGCAGGCGCTCCGCGAGCTGGCGGACCTGGGTCTTGTACAGATCGCCCATGGGGTTGATGGCGCAGGCCAGGTCGCCGTAAACGGTCCCGTAGCCGATCAGGAGCTCGGTCTTGTTGCTCGTCCCGAGGACGAAGCCGCCCTCTTCGGCCGAGCGGTCGTAGAGAACGGCCATGCGCTCCCGGGCGATCTTGTTGCCGCGGCGGAGGCGGGAAGCCTTCGGATGGGCGGCGAAGTAGGCCTCGATCTGGGGCGAGATGTCGATCGTCTCGTGACGGATCCCCAGGCGGCGGGCCAGGCCCTCGGCGTCGCGGACATCCTCGGGGAAAGCCGGCCCGCAGGGGAGGATCAGGCCGAGGACGCTCCGGGGGCCGAGCGCCCGGGCCGCCAGCGCCGCGCAGACGGCCGAATCGAGCCCGCCGGAGAGCCCGAGGACCGCCTTCCGGCAGCCGCACCGGCCGAGCTCGTCCCTGATGAAACCCGTGAGGAGCTTCTCGACGAACGCGGCGTTAATCTTCGGGAGCACGGACGATCCTTTCGAGCGACCGCCAGATCGCTTCGGGCTTCTCGTCCCTCTTGAAGAGCCGGGTCCGCCGGGCCTCGCGGACGGCTCCGAGATCGACCGGGGCGACGACGAAGTCGGGATCGACGTAGGCCGCCCGGGCCACGCGCTGGCCGCCGGGCGCGTAGATGAACGACCCGCCGGCGAAGCTCACGCCGTCCTCCGAGCCGGCCCGGTTGGCGTAGACGACGAAGGCCGTCGAGAAATACGACATGGCCTCGCCCATGAGCTCCCACATCCGGCTGGTCGTGAAGGCGTCCCCGCCCTCGATGCCGCGGCCCGGCGCCGCCGAGATGCAGACGATCATGTCGGCCCCGGCCGCGTAATGGACATAGTTGGCCCCGTAGTGGAGGAAATCACGGCAGATCAGGAGGCCGATCCTGCCGAAGGGCGCCTCGACCGTCCGGAATTCGCGGCCCGGGGCGAAGAACTTGGCTTCCTCGAACATCCCGTTCGTCGGGAGATAGACCTTGCGGTGGACATGGACGAGGCGGCCGTCGGCGACGAGGGCCGCGGCGTTGTAGAAGAGCCCCCGGTCCGAGGGGCTCTCCTCGACGAAGCCGACGACGGCCGCGAGGCCCTTCGTCGCGGCGGCCAGCCTGCGGAAGCGCGGGTCCTTCGCCGGATCGAGCGCGAGGTCCTCGACCAGGTCCTTGAGGGTGTAGCCCGTGAGCCCGAGCTCGGGAAAGACGACCAGGCCGGCCCGGTTCTTCCTCGCCTTCTCCAGGACCTCGAGATGGAGCGCGAGGTTGGCCTCGACGTCGCCGAGCTTCGGCACGATCTGCGCCAGCGCGATGTTCATGGGCCATAATTAGCACATCGCCCCGGCCTTTTCAAACGTCCCCGGGGGGAAGGTTGAAAATCGCGTCCGATTTGAATATAGTGAGGTCTTCTGAGGTCCCGAGCGCCATGAACCACATCGCGACGCAGCTGCGCGAGGTCTTCTTCGGCAAGAAGACCGGCCGCCTGATCTACCGGCGCAAGGACATCCTCAAGTACTTCTTCTTCGAGAAGGGCGCGATCTTCCAGGTCAAGACGAACCAGCCCGACGAGCGGCTCGGCGAGATCCTGTTCAAGCTCGAGCGCCTCCCCAAAGAGGCCCACGCCCGGCTCGAAGAGTACATCGAGCCCAACAAGAACATCGGCCAGGTCCTCCGGACCCGCGGCGTCATCTCGGAGGAGGACCTGACCGAGGCGCTGTCCCACCAGATCCGGGAGTCCGTCCTCAACGTCTTTCCCCACTTCGACGCCGAGTTCGATTTCCAGCCCCACGAGGGCTTCGGCGACCAGTCGGCCGAGTCCCGCGTCAGCGTCCCCCTGCTCATCGAATACGGCATCCGGCGCATGCAGACCAACCCTGTGCTCCAGGCCTTCCTGGCCAGGCTGACGCCGGTCCTTGGGGTCAAGACCTACGCCTACCTCCTGACCGCCGAGGAGAAAGAGATCCTCGACAAGATCAACGGGACCGACGCGGCCGAGGTCATCCTGAAGACCCTGACCATGCCGGCCGACCAATTCTGGAAGAGCCTCTATCTCTTCTACTGCCTCGGCGTCGTGGACCTCCCGGGCCAGGGCGAGGAGGCTCACGTGGCGGACATGCGGGCCCGCCTCCGCCCGCCCTCGGCCTCCCACGAGGACGCGCCGCGGGAGGTCGCCGAGGTCCTGTCCTTCCGGGACATGCTCCCGGCGATGACCCTCTACCAGATCCTCGACATCCCCAAGACGGCCACCGAAGAGGAGATCAAGAAGGCCTATTTCCTGCTGGCCCGGAAGTTCCACCCCGACCGCTTCGACCGCAAGATCGCGGCCGATTACAAGGGCCCGATCGACGAGGTCTTCGACGGCATCACCAACGCCTACCGGGTCCTGAGCAACAAGGACTCGCGGCGCGTCTACGACGCCAAGTCCGCTCCGGCGGCGGCCCAGGAGGACGTCCAGGAGACCTACCGCCGGGCCGACATCAAGTTCCGGCAGGGCAAGACCCTGCACGGCCAGGGCCGCTACGAGGAGGCCGTGGCCTACCTCGAGGAAGCGATCCGCATCCGCCGGGACAAGGGCGACTATTTCCTGCTGTTGGCCATGTGCGAATCGAAGCTCAAGCCCCTCATCCAGAAAGCCGAGCAGGATTTTCTCAAGGCCATCCAGCTCGAGCCCTGGAACCCCGAGGGCTACGTCGGCTTGGCCATGCTTTACAAGTCCGAGGGGCTGAAGACCAAGGCCATCAAGCAGCTGGAGAAGGCCCTCGAGGCCGAGCCCGACCACGCCTCGGCCCGCGAGGCCCTCGAGGAGCTGACCGGCGATGGCCGGAAGAAGCCGGCCAAAGGCACACTCTTCGGGATCGACTTCTTCGGCTCGAAAAAGAAAAAATAGGTCCTTCTCCCGATTCCGGGAAATCCCTCTCTTCGGCTTTGCTCGGGATTTGCCTCTTGCTCCCCGGCCATCCGACCGGAGCGAACGCCCGTGAGCGGAGGGCAGGAATCCTGCGGAGATTCACGGAGCTGGATTCCTGCGAAATATCTTAAAAGAGCGCCTTCTTAAGATATTTCGCAGAATCGCGGCTTCGAGTGCTCAGCCACGATTCTGCAGGTCGCTCCCAAGAGTCCGCTTCCCGCCGTCCCTCGCCGCCGCGAGAGGTCGTCCCAGAAATGGGAGAGGAATCAATGAACAGCTAAAGCTTGCGGCCGACGAGCTTCAGGAATGCTGTCTCGTCAATCGTCCGCACCCCCAGCTCCCGGGCCCGGTCGAGCTTCGAGCCCGGCGAGTCCCCGACGACGAGGCCGGTCGTCTTGCGCGTGACCGACGACCCGACCTCGGCCCCGAGCCCCTCGAGGAGCTCCCGGGCCTCGTCCCGGCTCATGGCCGCGAGCGTCCCGGTGATGACGAAGACCTCGCCGGCCAGCGGCTTGGGTCCCGCGCTCGCCCGCGCGGCCTTGTCCTCGACGCCCGCCTTGCGGAGCCTCCGGATGAGCTCGCGGCTCTCCGGCTGGGCGAAGAAGAACAGGATGCTTTCCGCGACCTTGGGACCGACGTCCTCGGCTTGGACGAGCTCGTCCCGGCCGGCCGCCTCGAGCGCGTCGAGCGACCCGAACCGGGAGGCCAGCGTCTGGGCCAGCCTCTCGCCGACGTGCCGGATGCCGAGCGCGTAAAGGAGGCGGGCCAGGCCGCGCCCCTTCGACGCCTCGATCTGGTCGAGCAGGTTCCGCGAGCTCTTCGGCCCCAGCCGCTTGAGCTCGACGAGGCTGTCGTAGGCGAGATCGTAAAGGTCCGGGATGGACCCGACGAGCTTGACCGCCAGGAGCTGATCGACGATGGCCTCGCCCAGGCCGTCGATGTCCATGGCCCGCCGCGTGGCGTAGTGGAGGATGGACTCGCGGACCCGCGCCGGGCACGAGGTATTGGCGCACCGCGAGATGACCTCGCCCTCGGGCCGGAAGACCCGCGAGCCGCAAACGGGGCAGCGCGCGGGCCAGGCGAACGGCTTGGCGCCGCGGGGCCGCCGCTCCGTCATGACCGAGACGACCTGGGGGATGACGTCGCCGCTCCGCTCGAGGAGGACCGTGTCGCCGACCCGGACGTCCTTGCGCTTGAGCTCCTCCTCGTTGTGCAGGGTCGAGCGGCTGATCGTCGTCCCCGAGAGCCTGACCGGCTCCAGCACGGCGACCGGGGTCAGGGCGCCGGTCCGGCCGACCTGGATGAGGATGTCGTTGACCCGGGTCGTGGCCTGGCGGGCCGGGAACTTGTACGAGACGGCCCAGCGCGGCGACTTGGCCGTCGCCCCGAGCTCCCGGCGCGCGTCCGCCTCGTCGACCTTGATGACGATGCCGTCGGCGTCGTATTCGAGGCTGTCCCGCTTGGCGTTCCACTCCTCGAAGTAGGCCAGGGCCGCGTCGATCGTCCGGCAGTGCCGCGAGTGCGGATTGGTCGGGAAGCCGAGCTCGCGGAGCTTCCCCAGAGCCCCCCACTGGGTCGGCTCCTCCTTTCCGTCGATGAAGAGGGAATAGAGGAAGACGCCGAGGCCCCGGGCCGCGACGACCTTCGGGTCGAGCTGGCGGATCGAGCCGGCGGCGGCGTTGCGGGGATTGGCGAAGAGGGCTTCGCCGGCCTCCTCCCGCTCCCGGTTGATCTTGCGGAACGACGTGAACGGCAGATAGACCTCGCCGCGGACCTCGACCTCGCCCTCGAGCGGGATCGCGAGCGGCAGCGAGCGGATGGTCTTGACGTTGGCGCTGACGTCGTCGCCGCGGACGCCGTCGCCGCGGGTGACGGCCCGGGCGAACTTGCCGCCGCGGTAGATGATGGAGATGCCGAGCCCGTCGATCTTGAGCTCGGCCGCGTACGTGACCGGACGGTCCGGCAGGAGCTTGCGGACGCGGTCCGCGAACTCGCGGATCTCCCCCTCGTTGAAGCCGTTCTCGATGCTCAGCATCGGGGTCCGGTGGATAACCGCGGCGAAGCCCTCGATGGGCCTCTCGCCGACCCGCTGCGTCGGCGATTCCGGCGTTACGATCTCGGGGCAGCGGCGCTCGACGTCGCGGAGCTCGGCCATGAGCCGGTCGAACTCGGCGTCGGAGATCTGGGGGTCGTTGTCGACGTAGTACTTGCGCTCGTGGTAGACGATCTTCCGGCGCAGCGCTTCGGCCCGGGCCCGATCCTTCGGGCCGGCGTGAGAGGAGGCCACCCCGTTCCCTCCTTCTATCGATCTGCGGCCGCCGCCGCGTGAAGTTGTCTTACTTGCCGAGCTTCTGGCGGGCCTGGGCGATCAGGGCGTTGAACTTGTCGAGGACACCCTTCTGCGAGGCCTGGATCTTGGCGATCGCGCCCTTCTCGGCCTCGATGTTGGCCTCGAGCTGCTTGAGGACGCGCTTGTCGGCCTCGGACAGGTCCTCCTCGCTCTTGCCCTCGATCTTGGCGTTATAGGTCTTGGTGAACTCATCAATGGCCTTGTTGTGCTCCTCGATCTGGGCGTAGCTCGCGGCGAGGTCCTTGTCCTGCCCGACGAAGAGGTTCTGGGCCATGCCGAAAAAGTTCTTCTGCTGGGCCGTGTTGAGGAGTCCGGCCTCGATGTTGGCGCTGACGGTCTCCATGGTCAGGGACGGGTTGGTCTTGACCTTGGCGTTCAGGATGACGGCGATGTTCTGAGCCAGCGAAGCCGTCCTCTTCCTGGCGTAGCCCTCCTTGAAGATGGCCAGGGCCTCGTCGGTCTTGTTCTGCTTGTAGAGGGTCTGGCCGAGGAGCGCCGCGCTCTCGGGGCCCTTGTCCGCGGCGTAGAACTGGCGGAAGACCTGCTCGGCCTCGGCGAACTTGCCGCTCTTGTAGAGCATGTTGGCCAGGCCGTTGAGCTGTTTGGAGATGCTCGGGTCCTTGAGGATGCCGTAGGCCGTGATGTAGCTCTCCGCGGCCTTGCCGAAGTCGCCGGCCTTCTCGGCGAACTGCCCGATCATCACGTAGCCGCCGGCCTGGAGCTGGGCGGACGTCTTCGCGTCGCTCGTCGCCTTGCCCTGGTCGATGAGCTTGCGGGCCGCGGCCTCGGCCTTGTCCCGCTGGCCGGCGCTGTAGTAGAGGCCGGGGATCGTGGCCAGGAGGCCGAGCTTCGTCTGGCCGTCGATGCCGGCCATGCCCAGGGCCTTTTCGCCGTACTCGGCGGCCTTGGCCGCGTTCTTCGACGCGCAGGGCGTCAGGCAGTAATAGGCGTACGCCCAGTGCTCGTTGGTCGTGCCCTGGCCGGCGTACTTGGTGATGTACGCGTCGAGGGCCTGGACCTTCTGGCAGTTATCGGAGACCTGCATGGCCTTGAGATACTCTTCGTCGGCGCTCTGGGCCAGGGCCAGGCCCGCGCAGGCGACGCTCAGGGTCACGGCGGTGACGATCATCCTTCTCATCGCTAACCTCTTCATTCCTAACCTCACTCGAAAATTTCGGGAATCATAGCCCGCATCCGGGCTTTTGTCAACTTCGATCCGCTCACGTCGAGTATATAAGCAATAAATATGCCATGATTAGAGAGAATTCCCCCTGCGGTCGCAAAACCCTGGGGACACGATCCCTTTTCCGGAGAAAAGGGTCATGTCCCGGATTTTGTGCCGCGGGGAATTCTGCCGTGCCTTATCGGCCCGTCCGGGGTATAATACCGCCCGTGGACCGGAAAGACGTCATCCGTGCGGCGCTTCTCGAGAAGGTGGGCTCGTCTGCCTCGGAGAGAGTTCCCCTCGCGGCCCTGTCCAGTTTCGGCATCGGGGGCCCGGCCGACCTCTTTTTCGAGGCCCGGACGGAGGAGGAGCTGGCGACGGCGATCGCCCTCGCGGCAGGGGAAAACTACCCCTTTTACGTCATCGGCGGGGGCAACAACCTCCTTTTCGACGACGCCGGATACAGGGGGCTCATCATCCGGAATCGTCTCGAGGGCCTGTCCCGGGAGGAGACCCGGCTGAACGTCCTGTCAGGGACGGGCCTCGCTTGCGTCCTGCGCGAGGCCCTGGCGGCCGGCCTCACCGGCCTGGAGTTCCTGGCCGGGATCCCGGGGACGCTCGGCGGGGCCATCTATGGGAACGCGGGGGCCTACGGCTGGAGCATCGGCGACGTCGTCGCCTGGGCGACCGTCCTCCTCCCGGGGGGGACACGCCGGACGATGTCCCGGGCGAACCTGGAGTTCGGCTACAGGGACTCGGCCCTCAAGAGATACCGGGGGGTCGTCCTCAAGGCCTCGCTCCTGTGCTCTCCCGGGGACAGCGGGAGATCGGAGACTTTGATCCGGGAGATCCTCGAGAAGCGGAAATCCAAGCACCCGCCCCTGGGAACGGCCTGCGCCGGAAGCTATTTCAAGAATTCGTGCTCGGAGACGGGCGCCCGGATCGCCGCCGGACAGCTTCTCGAACAGGCCGGGGCCCGGGGGATGGCCGTGGGCGACGCCGCCGTCTCGGACATCCACTGCAACTTCATCATCAACAAGGGGAACGCCAGGGCGGCCGATGTCCTGCGCCTGGCCGAAGAGCTCAAGGAACGAGTCTACCGCACCTTCACGATACGGCTCGAGGAAGAGGTCATCTACCTCCGAGCAGACGCCTCAATGTTCTGACCTTCTTTGCGGGCGGGCCGCCCTTTCCGGCCAGGTCGAGGAGCCTCCGTCCGATGATCCTGTAGACCTCCCCGGCTTCAGGGGCGGCTTTGAGGGCCTCGAGATGCCTCCGGACGGTCGCCGCGTCGCCGCGCTTGACCGGGCCGGTCAGGGCCTTTTCGAAGCCAAGGTTTTTTACGTTCTGTAAAGTTCCTTGCACCAGGGGGAAGAGGACGCTCAAGGCGGTCTCTTCCCCGATCCCGGCCCGCCGCAGGAGGCCGGCGGCCGTTCCTTCCAGGGCGACGAGCGCGTTGGAGGCGAGGGCGCAGGCGGCGTGGTAGAGGGGTTTTGTCCGCTCGGAGATGAAGAGCATATTGCCGCCGAGGTCCCGGACGATCGCTCCGGCCGTCCGGACCGCTTCGGCATCGCCTTCGACCCCCCAGGTGATCCCCTTGAACGCCGCGGCCGGCGTGTCCTTGCGGGGGAACGTCTGGACGGGATGGAGCGAGGCCGTCCGGGCCCCTTTCTCGCGGAGCGGGTCGAGGACGCGGGCGGGGAGGAGCCCGCTCGTATGAAGGACCGCGCGGCCGGTCCAGTCGCCGCCGGTCCGGGCCAGGGCCGCGGCAGCCGCGCCGACGGCGTCGTCGGGCACCGCGAGGATGACGACGTCGCCCGGCTTCGCGGCCCGGCCGATCGCGGCCGACGCGCGGCCCGCGCCGATGATCCCTCTGGCCTCGCGCGCCGCCCCGAGGTCCTTGTCGACGATGAGCGCGACGCGCCAGCCGCGGCGGACGAGGGCCGAGGCGAGCGACGTACCCAGCCGGCCGGCCCCGACGATCGAAAATATTTTTTTCATTGTTTGGACCTGAAGACCTCGTCCCAGAGCTTGACCTCGAGCGAGCTCGGCGCCTCGGCCCGCTTCTCGAGCTCGCGCATCTTTTTGCCTTCCTTGATGGCCGCCTTGAGCTCGCGGGCGAAGACGTCCGAGGTCAGGGCCTCGACGCCGTGTTTCTTGGCCAGGTCGCGGAGGGCCCGGTCCGAAGTGACGACGAAGAAGCGGCGCTTGTCGGTCTGGGCGAGGATCATCTCGCGGATGACGTCGTCGGCGCTCCCCCCGGCGCCGGGAAAGTGGAGGGTGAACTTGGCGTTGACCTCGATCGCGGTCGGCGTCTCCTCGGGGTTGCCGTCGAAGACGAGGTGGATCCGGGTCTTCGTCACCCGCTGGAAGGCGAGCAGCCTCACGACGAGCCCTTCGCGCCCGCCTTTCTCCCGGAGCTCGTGCGGGGCGATACGGCCGAGAAGGTTGTTGCCGTCGATGAGATAGGCCATGGCGGGCCGCCGTGCCGGCGTTCTCCCGTTATCCCGGCGGCCACTCGAGGCGCCGTCCGCCGACGACGTGGAAATGGACATGAAAGACGGCCTGGCCGGAGTTCGGGCCCGTGTTGAGGACGACCCGGTAGCCGGTCGCGGCGACGCCCTTTTCGCCGGCCGCCCGCCGCGCCGCGAGGAGGCACGTGCCGAGCAGCCCCTCCGAGCCTTCCGGGGCGTCGTTGAGCGAGGCGATGTGGAGCTTGGGGACGACAAGGACGTGGACCGGGGCCTGCGGCCGGACGTCCTCGAAGGCCAGGACGCGGTCGTCCTCGAACAGGATCCTGGCCGGGGCCTCGCGGCGGACGATGCGGCAGAAGAGGCAATCGGGCGCCTGGGGTCCGCTCACGACTTGACCCTCTCGATCGAGGCCCCGAGCGCGCCGAGCTTCTCCTCGATCCGCTCGTAGCCGCGGTCGAGGTGGTCGATCTCGGTTATCGTCGTCTCGCCCGAGGCGATGAGCCCCGCGAGGACGAGGGCCGCCGAGGCCCTCAGGTCCGTCGCCACGACCTCGGCCCCGGAGAGCGGCGTCCGGCCCTTGATGACGGCCTTGTCGCCCTGGACCTCGATCACGGCCCCCAGCCGGACGAGCTCGTTGACGTGGGAGAAGCGCCGGTCGAAGATCGTCTCGGTGACGATCGAGGTCCCCTCGGCCTGCGTCTGGAGGACCATGAACTGGGCCTGCATGTCGGTGGGGAAGCCGGGATAGGGCAGGGTGGTGATGTCCTGGGCCCGGACCTCGCGGCGGCCGACGACGCGCAGGGCGCCTTCGCCCTCGGGCTCGACGTAGGCGCCGGCGACGCGGAGCTTGTCGATGACGCTCCCGACGTGCTCGGGGACGACGCCGCGGACGAGCATGTCGCCGGCGGTCAGGGCCCCGGCGACGAGGAAAGTCCCGGTCTCGATCCGGTCGGGGATGATGGCGTGGGCCGCCCCGCCGAGCTCCTTGACGCCGCGGACGCGGGCCGTGTCGGCGTCCGGCCAGTCGATCTTGGCCCCCATCTTATTGAGGAGGACGGCGAGGTCGGCGACCTCGGGCTCGCGGGCGCAGTTGCGGAGGACCGTCTCGCCCTTGGCCAGGGCCGCGGCCATGAGCAGGTTCTCCGTCCCGGTGACGGTCTTCTTGTCGAAGGTGATCTCGGCGCCGCGGAGGCGGTCGGCCTCGGCCCTGATGTAGCCGTGCTCGAGCTCGATCCTGGCGCCGAGCTTCTGCAGGCCGGCGATGTGGAGGTCGATCGGACGGGACCCGATGGCGCACCCGCCGGGCAGGGCCACGACGGCCTTGCCGAAGCGGGCCAGCAGCGGGCCGAGGACGAGGATCGAGGCGCGCATGGCCCGGACGAGCTCGTAGGAGGCCTCGTCCGAGCGGATCTTCGGGACGCGGAGCGAGACGCTGTCGCCCGTAGCCTTGGCCGTGCCGCCGAGGTCGGCGATAAGCGTCAGGATGGTCTGGACGTCCTTGACGCGGGGGACGTTCGTGAGCCGGATCTCCCCGGCGGTCAGGAGGGACGCGGCGATCGACGGCAGGACGGCGTTCTTGGCCCCGCTCATCCGGACCTCGCCCCGGAGGCGCAGGTCGCCGCCGCCGCGGATGATGAGCTTATCCATCGGGCCGATTGTAAAGGAACGGGCGGGCGAATTCAATCAGGGGGCGACGCCGTCCCGCGTCCAGCCCCAGGCGTCGTAGTACGCGTCGAGGACGGAATCGTAGAAGGCCTCGTCGACGGCCTGGCCGGCGTGAGCGCCGCGGCCGAGCGGGACCTTGAGCTTGGCCGGGACGAAGCCGTCGTAGGTCCGGTCGCGGCCCTGGCGGTTGTTCATCCTTCGCTCGAGCGCGTAGATCCTCCGGCCGCACGCCTTCAACGACTCGGGGGTGTAGGCGATCCCCGTCGCGGCGCGGTAGATCGAGAGGAACGGCTCGGCCGTGATGTCGCCGGTGAAGAAGTCGCAGAGACCGAGCGAATCGACCAGGGCCTTGCCGGCCTGTCCCTCGGCGACATAGGCGGCGAGATCTCGGGCGTCCTTGAGCCCGCCCTCCTCGGCTTGAATGGTCCAGGCGTAAGTGTGGTCGCCGCGGCCGCGGTTGGAGGTCCCGTAGGCGGCGTGCATGCCGGGGAAGGCCTTGGGGTTGATGCCGGCGTAACCCAGCCCGCCGTAGGCTGTCGTCACGCAATAGGCGATGTCGGCGAGCGCGGCGGACGGAGCCGCCGCGGCCAGCTCGGCGATCACCCGGTCGCTGTGCCGGCCGAGGAGCCGGCCGAGATCGGTCGAAGCGTAGGCGATCTCCTTGAGGGTCCGGAGCATGCCGGCGGCGTCGCCGAAGCGCGGCGCGTTCCCGTGAGCGGCCAGGAAGCCCTTTTCCGCAAGCTCCATGGTCCCGGCCATGACGCTGCCGAAGGTCATGGTGTCGACGCCGAGCTCGTTGCACATGGCGTTGATGTGGAAGATGGCGTCCCGGTCGAGGAGGCAGCAGTTGATCCACAGGGCGATCGTCTCGAATTCGGGCCGGACGCCTTCCCCGGCGTACGGCCCCTCCTCGACCTTGGCCGCCCGGGTGCAGAAGATGTGCCGGCACCGGTTGCAGACGCGGGGCTTGCCGGAGATGGCCAGGAAGGCCGCGGTCGAGACCTTCTCGTAGTCGGCCGGGTCGAAGGCGCCCTCGTCGAAGTTGTGCCAGGGCAGGTAGCCGCCCTTCGTGCCGAGATAGCGGCCGTCGAAGGCCCGGTCGAGCCACCAGGTCGTGCCGGTCGTCGGACGGAACGAGGCCGTCCGGCTGGGGTCGTCGACGCTGGCCTTGATGAGGCCGTCGAGCTCGCGGCCGAGCGCCTTGAAGGCCTCGCTGTCCTCGAAGACGACGGGCTCCTTGCCGAGGGCCGTGATGGCGAGCAAGTTCTTGGAGCCGAAGACCGCGCCCGCGCCGCCGCGGCCGAAGTTGCGGTGATGGTCGGCGGTGAGGCAGGCGAAGTCGACCAGGTTCCAGCCGGCCGGTCCGGCCGTGAGCGTCGAGCTGCCTTTGATCTTCGCCGTCAGGGAGTCGGTGACGGCCGAGGCGGGACGCGCGACACGGCGGCCGGCCACGGTCTCGAAGAGGTCGTCCTCGGCGTCGACGATGCGGAGCGTCCCCTCGACGGCTTCCAGGCGGACGGGGCGGTCGGCCCGGCCGTCGATGACGACCTGGTCGAAGCCGGCCCGCTTGAGCATGTTGGGGAAGAGGCCGCCTGCGCTCGAGTGGGTGAGGAGGCCGTAGACGGGCTTGTGGCCGGGGACCCAGGCGGCGGGCTCGGGCGATCGGGTCATCGTCCCGACGAACGAGCAGGAGCCGCGGCCCGCCGTGGGGACCGGCGTGTCGTTCAGCGCGGCCGAGCCGACGATGATCCGGTTCGCGGGGGCGAGCGGGTCCTTGAGCGGCCCTGTCTTTTCGAGATGGTCGGCCAGGAGGCGCGCCTGGAGCCCCCGGCCGCCGACATAGTCCCGGCAGAGGCCGGGGTCGGCCGCCTCGACGCGGACCGTCCGGTCGGTGAGGTCCACCCAGGCCCAAAGCCCACGATAACCGGTCATTCGCTTCGTCGCGGACATGTCAGCCTCTTCGAAAGGGATCTCGCGGCGGCTCAGAGCGCCTTGAGGGCCTGCTCCAGGTCGCCGATGACGTCGTCGGGGTGCTCGGCGCCGACGCAGAGCCGGATGAGCTGGGGCGGGACGTCGGCGGCGCGCCGGGCCTCCTCGCCCTGCTGCTGGTGGGTCGAGATGGCCGGTATGGTGGCCACGCTCTTGATCCGGCCGAGGTCGGTCGCCCGGTAGATCATCTTGAAGCCGTCGAAGACCTTGCGGGCGTTCGCCGGCGGGCCGTCGACCCGGAAGCTCATGAGGTGGCCGTAGCGGTTGACCTCGCCGCCCGGGGCGTCGCCGGAGTCGACGAGCGTCATGTATTTTTTGGCCACGCCGTGGAGGTGGTAGCTGGGCAGGCCGAGATAGTCGACCTGGTAGACCTTGGGGTGCTTCTGGAGCCACTCGGCGACCTTCTGGCAGTTCTGGCTGACGACGTCCATCTTCGAGCGCAGGGTCCGCAGGTCGTTCAGGGCGAAGAGGGCGTTGACCGGGGCGGAGGCCGGCCCGTTGTCGCGGTAGGGCAGGAACTTGACGTACTCGGCGTAGCTGTCCTTGAACAGCGGATGATCGTTCTTGACCTTGGTCGTGATGGGCTTGCGGCTGATGAGGGCGCCGCCGATGGCGAAGCCGCCGGAGGTGATCGATTTGGTCAGCGAGTGGACGACGATGTCGGCGCCGGAGGCGATCGGCCGCATCAGGGCCGGCGTCGCGCAGGTCGCGTCGATGATCACCGGGACCTCGCGGGCGTGGGCCAGGTCGACCAGGGCCTTGATGTCGGTGAACGACTGCTGCGGGTTGGACGGCATCTCCATGTAGAGGAAGCGCGTGTCGTCGTCGATCTTCGACTTCCAGTCCTCCATGTCCCAAGGATGGAGGACCCAGCGGCACTCGATGCCGCGGTCCTTCATCTTGCGGAGGGAGAACTGCTGGAAGGTCCCGCCGTAGACCTGGACGCAGGAGACGAAGTTGATGCGTTCCGGGCCGTCCTTCTGCTTGACGAGCAGCGGGTCGGTGGCCGCCATGATGGCGCCCATGCCGGAGGCCGTGACGCAGCAGGACGTGTCGTATCCCGTGCGGTAGCCTTCGAGCAGGGCCAGGACCCATTCGAGGTAGTAGGTCGTCGGGTTGGCGATCCGGGTGTAGCACCAGGTCGGGACGAGATAGGCCAGGGCGGCCTCGAGCTCGTCCGAATCGGCGTAGGCCTGGGAGGTCGAGAGGTAGAGGGGCTCGATGACGGCCCCCTGGTTCCGTTTGAGGGCTTCCTCGACGGTGTAGAGGCCGTGGACGGCGATGGTGTCGAAGCGCATCGCCTTCATCCGGGCCAGGGCGGCGTCGCGCTCGGCCAGGAGCTTCTGGGCTTCCTCGACGTACTTCATGACGCCGGGGGAATAGGTCGGTGCGGAGCTCATGGGTCCTCCCGGGGGGTTCGAAGGTTAGAATGCGGCCCCGAAGGCTGGGGGGTCGCTCTTAGGGCAAACGGCATGACACAGTCGGAACTGCGCCCTTAGCATATAAAGAATAAGGGCCGCGAGTCAAGTTCGCCTCGGGGTGTCCTCTCGGGAATCCGCCCTGCTACGCTCGGGGTATTCCCGCCGTCGGCCGAAGCCGATTCCCTTTATTTGGATCGATGCACTGCCAGGATATCTGACAGGATCGCGAAGCCCGTCTCGAGCTTCCCGGCGCCCGCTCCCTGGACCGTCACCTTGCCCATGAGGTCCGTGACCAGGCTCAGGGCGTTCTGGGCGCCCATGACCCCGGCCAGCGGGTCGCTGAGCGGGAGCTTCTGGGGCGAGACGGACGCGGTGACGACGCCGTTCTCGACCTTGGCCTGGCCGATGAGCTTGTAGCGGAAGCCCTGGGCCTTGGCCGCTTCGACGTCGGCCTTGGTGATCGACGAGATGCCCTTGCAGGGGACGTCGGCCGGCTTGAGCGAGGCGCAGAGGAGGACGTTCGACAGGATGACGACCTTGGCCAGGGCGTCGAAGCCCTCGACGTCGGCCGTCGGGTCGGCCTCGGCGTAGCCGAGCTTCTGGGCCAGGGCCAGCGCGGGGCCGTAGTCCATGCCCTCGGTCTCCATCTTGGACAGGATGAAGTTGGTCGTCCCGTTGAGGATGCCTTTGACCTCCCGGATCGCGTTCCCGGCCAGGCCGCACTCGACGAGGTGGAAGACCGGGGTGCCGCTCATGACCGTGCCCTCGATGCGGAACTGGAGGGCGTTCGCGCGGGCCAGGTCCTGGATCTCGCGGTAGTGGAGCGCGGCCGGGCCCTTGTTCGAGGTGACGACGTGCTTGCCGAGCCGGAGGGCCTTCTTGATGTAGCTCGCGGCCGGCTCGCCGGTCTTGATGTCGGTGTAGGTCATCTCGGCGATGATGTCGGCGTCGGTGCGCTCGATCATGTCCAGCGGATCGAGGGGCTCGGCCATCCCGGGCGCCGCCTTGGGATACGCGTCCAGGGTCTTGCCCTGCTCGAGGAGGCCCAGGACGGCGGGGATGTCGACCCCTTCCGGCGCGAGGAGCGTGCCCTTGAGCCTGTCCGAGATGGCCACGACCTTGGCCTCGAAGCCGTACGCGTCGCGGAGGGAGTCGGATTTGTCGTGCAGGATCTTGAGCAGCCCCTGGCCGACGGTGCCGCAGCCGATGAGCCCGATCTTGTGTTCCATCGTAAGCCTCCTCGAAAAGAAGATGATAGCAAAACGGGCGTCAATAAAAAAGGGCCGCCGTCCCGGAGGACGGCGGCCCTGAGCGATCGTTCCGCGCGAAGCCGCTACTTCGCGGCCGGGGCAGCGGCCTGCTGCTCCTTGATGAAGTTCTCCAGCCACTCGGTCGTGACGGACTTGGGCCGTTCGATCGGCAGGCCGAGGGCGCGGTCCCAGATGAGCTGGGCCAGGACGCCGAGGGCCCGCGACACGCCGAAGAACACCGTGTAGAAGTCGAACTGATTGGCGCCGTAATAGTAAAGCAGGACGCCGGAGTGGGCGTCGACGTTCGGCCACGGGTTCTTGGTCTTGCCGTGCTTGGTCAGGACGTCGGGCGCGACCTCGTAGATGAGGCTGACGATCTTGAACAGATCGTAGTCGGGCAGGTGCTTGAGGGCGAACTCGCGCTGGGCGACGTAGCGGGGGTCGGTCTTGCGCAGGACAGCGTGGCCGTAGCCGGGGATGACCCGGCCGCCGTTGAGCGTGTCCCACATGAACTTCTCCATCTGCTCCTTGGTCGGGACGACGCCGCCGAACTCCTTCATCAGGTCCATGATCCAGGCCAGCACTTCCTGGTTGGCCAGGCCGTGGAGCGGGCCGGCCAGGCCGTCCATGCCGGCCGACAGCGAGTAGTAGGCGTCGGACAGGGCGGAACCGACGAGGTGGGTCGTGTGGGCCGACACGTTGCCGCCCTCGTGGTCGCTGTGGATGCAGAGGTAGAGCCGCATGAGCTCGATGAAGGCGGGGTCCTTGCTGACGCCGAGCATGTGGGCCAGGTTGCCGCCCCAGTCGAGCTTCGGGTCGGGGGCGATGTGCTTGCCGTCGAAGTAGGTGCGCCGGAAGATGTAGGCGGCGATGTTCGGGAGCTTGGCGATGAGGTTCATCACGTCCTCGTACATCGCGTCCCAGTACTGGGTCTTGGGCATCTTCTCCTTGTAGCGGCGGGCGAATTCCGACTCGCGCTGTAGCTGGAGGATGGCCAGCGAGAACTGGGTCATCGGGTGCGTGTCCTTGGGGACCGCGTTCATCACGTCGATCAGGTACTGGGGCAGGACGCTCCGCGACCGCCACTCTTCCGTGATCGCGAGGCAGTCCTGATAGGTCGGGAGCTCGCCGAGGAGGAGGAGATAGAAGATGCCCTCGGGCAGGGGTTCGGTGCCGCCGGGGGCCTTGGGCAGCTTCTCGCGCAGCTCGGGGATGGAGTAGCCGCGGAAGCGGATGCCTTCGAACTTGTCGAGCAGCGAGACGTCCCAGAGCATCGAGATGATGTCGCGGGCGCCGCCGACAACCTGGCCGACGTCGACCTTGGAGACGCTGACCGTGGCGTGGTCCTTGGCCAGGGCCCTGACCCGGGCCTGCATCGGGCCGACTTTCAGGTAGAATTTCTCTTTCAGAGTCGCCATACCAACTAACCTCCTGAGTGATTTATTTTGAAGGGTGAAGGACACCCCGCAAAAGGGGCCACATGATAGCACGCGTCCGCCGGGGTGTCAATCGAAAAACGGCTTTTATTTCAACGATTTACGGGGGATGCGGAAGTCCGCCATGGCGGCGTGGTAGACGAAGGCCGCCTCGACCACGGCGTTCTTGACGAGGTCCTCGGCCCGCAGGGTGTCGTAAAAGTCCATGTTCGTGTGTCCGGCCGTGCCGCCGATGCGGTCCTGGATGAACTGGAAGCCGGGCAGGCCGGCGGCGTCGAAGGGGACGTGATCGGTGCTGCCGACGCTCTGGATCGAGAGCGCCGTCATCCCGAAGTCTTTGAACGGCTCCATCCAGGCCGCGAAGATGCGCCGGACGTACTCGTTGCCCTGGAGGTAGAGGCCGCGGAACTGGCCGGCCCCGTAGTCCTGGTTGAAGTAGACCGAGAACTTGTCGTAGCCGGGCTTGACCCCGACCTTGGGGTCCTTCGGGTTGCCGAAGTGGGCGTTGACGTACTCGCGCGAGCCGTGGAGGCCCTGCTCCTCGCCGGCCCAGAAAGCGACCCGGATGGTCCGCCGCGGCTTGGCCCCGATCGCCTTGAGGATGCGGGCGGCCTCGAGGGCCACGGCGCAGCCGGCGGCGGTGTCGCTGGCCCCCGACGCGGCGTGCCAGCTGTCGTAATGGGCCCCGACCATGACGATCTCGTCACGGAGGTCGGTCCCGGGGATCTCGCCGATGACGTTCGCCGCTTTCTCAACCTTCTCGCCGATGCGGTTGCGGACCTCGACCTCGACCTTGACCGGGAGGCCGCGCTTGAGGATCCGGAACATCCGGTTGTAATGCTCCGGCGTCACGGCGATGATCGGCAGGGTCTGGAGGTCCTTTTCGCGGGACCAGTGGTCCTGGTTCGAGCCGGGACGGGCGAACCCGCGGACGATGCCGAGCGAGCCGCCTTCGCACTGGAGGACGCACACGGCCCCTTCGTCCCGGAAGAAGCCCATCTTCTCCTCGGGTTTGACCAGGTCGGGATTGGGCGGCGGGGGAGGGGGCGGCGTCCGCTGCGGCCGCGGCAGGACGGCCTGTTCCATCTGCCGGAGCTCTTCGTCGGTGAGCCGCGAGACGCCTGCGGTCAGGGCGGCCATATCGAGCGTCGCCGGCGGGGTCGAGAGCACGGCCGCGCCCTTGAGCTTGCCCCGATAGCGGTCGAGGTCCTTCTTCGTCTGAATGTCGGCCGCGAGGACGGTCGGCGCGACGACCTTGCCTTTCGTCCCCGAGGTGTAGGCCAGCGGGAAACCCATCATCGGCTGGTACTCCGGCTCGAGCATGTGGAGCGAGAAGTACTCGTTGTCCCAGGCCGCGCCGTAGTCCATGAACGGCTCGATCACGACGTTCTCGAGGCCGAGCTCCTCCATCTTCCTCTTGGCCCAGATCTGGGCCCGCTTCATGCCCTCGGACAGGGTCAGGCGGGCCCCCAGGACGTCGGTCATGTAGCCGACGATGTCCATGACCTGGGAGCGCTGCAGGCCTTCCTCGCGGATCTTGGCGATCATGTCCCAGTCGACCGATGGGACCTGGTCCGAGGCGAACGCCCCGATGGTGGCGAGAAGAACGGCGGCGGTGACGACGCGGCTGAAAGGCTTCATGGACGGCCTCCTTTCCGGGTCTTATCGACGGCCTATTCTGCACTTTCCGGGGGCCGTTGACAACCTCCCGGGGGTGGCATAATGTCTAGCGTGACGGAGAGGCCGGACCGTCCGGTCCGTGAAGAAGCGCATGATCCGACCGAAAGACCCGATCGTCGAAAGGGGGCGGCCATGATCCATTTCAAGCGTGTGGCGGCGATCCTACTGCTCAGCGGCCTGGCGTCCGGTGTCGGGGCGTACGGCCAAGAAGCCGCGCTCACGGACGAACAGGTCGCGGAGCGTCTCGCGTTCGTCACCTCGGCCCTCGAGGCCGGGCAGCCGCGGGCGAGGACCTGGCTCTACGGCTGGCTTGGGGCCTATTCCGCCGGGGCGGCGACTATGGGCGTTCTGGCCGCGACGAACTGGACGAGCGGGCCCGACGTCGACAACAGCTTCGGCCAGGACATGCTCGTCGGCGGCGGGACCTTCGCCCTCGGCGTCGTCGGCCTGGTCATGGACCCGTTCACACCGGCCACGGCCGCGAAGAAGCTGCGGGCCCTTCCCGAAGCTTCCGCGGTGGAGCGCCTAGCGAAGCTGAAACAGGCCGAGGAGCTCCTGCGCGAGTGCGCCCGCCGCGAGAAGTCGGGCCGGAGCCTGACGACCCATCTTCTGAATGCCGGGGTCAACGCGGCGGCCGGGATCGTCACCGTGGCCGCGTTCGATCGCCCGGCCGGCGACGGCCTTCTGACCTTCGCGCTCGGCGAGGCCGTCTCGCTCCTCAACATCTTCACCCAGCCGATGCGGGCGACCCGCGACCTCAAGAAGTACGAGGCGGGCTACCCGGCGGCCGCGGCGACGTCCGCGCCCCGTGTGACCTGGTCGCTGGGCGTCCGTCCCGACGGCTTCACCTTCCGCCTGCAATTTTAAAACGGGGACACAATACCTATTACCCAATTTCGAAATAGGTGAATAGGTATTGTGTCCCCATTTTTCTGGCCTTGACTCGGACGGCCCCTGAGGCTATCTTCGGCCGGACGGATGGGTCAAACGCCCACATGGGAGGGGACAATGAATAAGATGCGCGCTCGAATTCCGGCGCCCGTTCTCGCGGCGCTCTTCATCGTCGGGCTTCCGGCCGCCCTCGCGGCGGCCGTGAGGCTGCCGGCGGTCATCGGCGACCACATGGTCGTCCAGCAGGACAGGCCCGTAGCCGTCTGGGGCTGGGCGAATAAGGCCGAGCCGGTGACGGTCCGCTTCAACGGCCAGGAAAAGAAGGCCGTGGCCGACGCCGCCGGCAAATGGCGCGTCGTCTTCGATCCGGTCAAGGCGGGCGGGGCGCCCCTCGAGATGACGGTGAGCGGGGCCTCGGGGCCGGCGCTCGTTGTCAAGGACATCCTCGTCGGCGAGGTCTGGCTCGCCTCCGGCCAGTCCAACATGGAATGGGCCATGTCGTGGCTGCCCAACCCGGCGCCCGAGATCCTGCGGGCCGACCACCCGAACCTCCGCCTCTTCCTCGTCCCGAAGCGCACCGCCGCGGAGCCGCGCGAGGACGTCGAGGCCCAGTGGAAGGTCTGCGCGCCCGACGCGGTCCGGCCGTTCTCGGCCGTGGCCTACTATTTCGGACTGGAGCTCCACAGGAAGCTCGGCGTCCCCGTCGGCATGATCGCCTCGGCCTGGGGCGGCACGCTCATCGAGCCCTGGACGCCGCCGGCGGGATACGCGGCCTTTCCCGAGCTCAAGCCGATCCTCGACGGGCTCAAGACCCGGAACGACGACTGGGACAGCCCCCAGACGCCGACCGCGCTCTATAACGGTATGATCCACGCGCTGACGCCGTTCGCGATCCGCGGGGCAATCTGGTACCAGGGAGAGAGCAACCGCAACGACGGCCTCCTCTACACGACGAAGATGGAGGCCCTGATCCGCGGCTGGCGCGAGTGCTGGAAGATCGGCGATTTCCCCTTCCTTTACGTCCAGCTCGCGCCCTACAACTACGGCTACGACCGGAACATGAAGGGCAGCCCGGTCCACGACGCCGAGCGCCTGCCGCTCATCTGGGAGGCCCAGCGCGACGCCCTCCGCATCCCCGCGACCGGCATGGCCGTCGTTACCGACATCGCCGATCTCACCAACATCCATCCCATCAACAAGGTCGACGTCGGCCGCCGGCTGGCCCTGTGGGCCCGGGCCAAGACCTACGGCGAGAAGGGCCTCGTCTATTCGGGGCCGCTCTACAGGGCGATGACCGTCGAGGGGGACAAGGCCCGGATCGCCTTCGACCACGTCGGCGGCGGGCTCATCTCGAACGACACGCAGCCGCTCGTCTGGTTCGAGATCGCCGGCGAGGACCGGATGTTCTACAAGGCCGAAGCGGAGATCGATGGGGCGACGGTCGTCGTCCGGAGCCCGCGCGTCGCGGCGCCCAAGGCGGTGCGGTTCGGCTGGCACGAGATGGCCGTGCCCAACCTGGCCAACAGGGAGGGCCTCCCGGCCTCGCCCTTCCGCACCGACGACTGGTAATTAGATCGGGGACACAATACCTATTCACCCATTTTAAATTAGGTGAATAGGTATTGTGTCCCCCTTTTCCTACTTTTTCTTCCAGATAGGGACGCCCCGGCCGGGAGTCCAGGGGGCGCCGGCGGCCTCGAGGTCGCCCTGGAGCTTCCTCAGGTCGACGTCGATCGTCTGCCGCATCTCTTCGAGGAGCTTCTCGAACGCGTCGGCCGCGATCTCGTAGCCGCGCTTGGCCGTGGCCGTGATCGGCCCGGTCGCATCGAGCTGGGCCGTCACCCGGTCCATGAGCGAAAGCTCGGTCGGCTCGGAGCGCATGGCCCGGGTCCGGTCGCCGAAGAGGACGACGAGCTCGTCCTGAATGCGCTTCTCGATCGCCCGGGCCGCCTCGGCCAGCTTCGGCGCTGCGTCGGGTGTCTCGAGCAGGGCCTTCCTGACGTAGCGGATGTTCTTCAGCGCGTCCTCGGCCGCCGCGCCCGCGCCCATCATGGCCCGCTGCAGCTCGCCGGCCTTCTTCTGGAAGACGAGGAGAGCCGCCCTGTCCTTCTCCGGCAGGCTGGCCAGGTTCAACGATTCGACGACGAACGGCTGCGGCCCGGCGAGCGCGGTCGTGACACCGTCGACGACCTTGGCCAGCGTCACCGTGAAGCGCCCCGGCACGGCCATCGGTCCGACCGGATCGCGCTCCCACGATTCGCGCTGAGGCGACTCGAGCTGGGTCGGTTCGACGGCCGGATAGCGCAGGTTCCAGGCCACGCGATGAAGGCCCTTTGCCGTCGGCGCCGCGATCCGCCGCACGACCTGGCCGGCCTCGTCCTCGACGATGAGGACGACCGCCGGCTTGTCCTCGTTCTCCTCCTTGCGCAGGGCGTCCCAGCCGGGGATCGGCACGGGCTTGCCCTCCTTGATCAGCTTGGCCTCCGCTTCCCTGCGCGCTTCGGCCGCCGACTTCACGCCGTCCTTGAGATAATAGGTGAAGACGGCGCCAAAGGGAGGATTGGGCGCGGTGAAGTAGGCTTCGCCGAGACAGCCCTTCATGTCCGAATCGATCGGCCGCAACGGCAGGTACTGCAGGGCCTTCTTGACCGGGAAAAGCGCGGCCTCCCTGGCCAGCGCGTCCGCGCTCATCTCCCGCAGCGGCGAATAGTCGTCGAGGACGAAGAACCCGCGCCCGAACGACGCGCCCACCAGGTCCGACTCCCTCTCCTGGACCTCGATGTCGCGGAACGAGATCGTCGGCACGCCGCCACCGAGCTTGAGCCAGGTCTTGCCGGCGTCGAGCGTCGCGTAGATCCCGAACTCGGTCCCGGCGAAGAGCAGTTCCTTCTTGACGCGGTCCTGAGCGACCGACCAGACGATCGTCCGCTGCGGCAGCCCGCCGGCGATGTTCGTCCAGGTCCGGCCGCGGTCCGCGCTCGCGAGAAGGTACGGCTTGTAGTCGCCCGTCTTATGGCTGTCGACGGCCGCGTAGACCGTGTCCTTGTCGTGCTTGGAGGCCATGATCTTGTTGACGAAGAAAAGATCGGGGACACCGGTTATCTTGTCGATCTTCCGCCAGGTTTTCCCGCCGTCCTCCGTCACCTGGATGAGGCCGTCGTCCGTCCCGGCGTAGATCAGGCCCTCCTGGAGGCGCGATTCGCTGAGCGAGGTGACCGTCCCGAACCACGACATGGCCCCGTGGTCCCACAGGGCATCGACGCTCCATTGCCGTCCCATGATCTTCTGCTCCAGGCGGAAGATGCCCCGGGTCAGGTCGGGCGAGACGCGTGTCCAGGAATCGCCGCGGTCGTCGCTCCGCCAGACGAACTGGCCGGCGTAATAGAGCCGCGTCCGCGCGTGCGGACTGATGAGGACGGGCGAGTCCCAGTTGAACCGCAGCGGCGGGTCGCCCGGCTCCGGCCGCGGGCTGATGTACACCGTCTCGTGGCTCTTCTTGTCGTAGCGAAGGAGGTTGCCCATCTGCCACTCGAGGTAGACCGTGTCCGGGTCCTCGGGGTCGATGGCCGTGGCGTAGCCGTCGGCGCCGTAGGTGATGAGCCAATCGGCGTTGGAGATGCCGTGGGCGTTCACGGTCCGCGACGGCCCGAGCTGGCTGCCGTTGTCCTGGGCCCCGCCATGGACGTTGTAGAAGGGCAGGGCGTTGTCAAGGGCCAGCTTGTAGAACTGGGTCACGGGCAAGTTGTCGAAGAAGCGCCACGTCTTCGCCCCGTCGAAGGTTTCGTAGACGCCGCCGTCGCTGCCGTTGAGAATGTAGCCGGGATCGCCCTTGACGAAGGCCATGGCGTGGTTGTCGCCGTGCTTGTTCGTCTCGGGGACGCGGCGCCAGGTCTTGCCGCCGTCGTCGGTGGCCATGAGCCCCGGGTCCATCTGATAGACGCGGTCGAAGGCGTTGGGGTCGGCGAAGATCTCCTGGTAGTAGTGCGGACCCGTGCCGCCGCTGATGTAGGCGTTGCGCTTCTCCCAGCTCTCGCCCTTGTCGGCGGAGCGGTAGAAGCCCTTCTCCTCCGGCCCGGCCTCGATCGTGGCGTAGACGACGCGCGGGTCGAGCGGCGAGACGGCCAGGCCGATCTTGCCCATGTCGCCCGCGGGGAGCCCCACGCTGAGTTTGCGCCAGGTCTTGCCGGCGTCGGTCGTCTTGTAAAGGCCCGACTCGGGCCCGCCCCCCATGAACGCGGCGACGCTTCGCCGGCGCTGGTAGGCGGCCGCGTAGAGCGTGTCGGGGTCGGCGGGGTCGAACTCGACCGACGTGACGCCCGTGTCCTTGGAGATCTCGAGGACGCAGGTCCAGCTCTTGCCGCCGTCGGCCGTCTTGTAGAGGCCGCGGTCGCCGCCCGCCGACCAGAGCGGGCCCTCGGCCGCGACGTAGACGACGTCGGGGTCGCGCGGATCGACCAGGATGCGGCCGATGTGCTCGGACCCGCCGAGGCCCATGTTCTTCCAGGTCCGGCCGCCGTTGAGGCTGCGGTAGACGCCGTCGCCGAAGCCGACGTGCCGGCCGCTGACGTTCTCGCCCGTGCCGACCCAGACGACCTCGGGGTTCGAGGGGTCGAGCGTGACGCAGCCGATCGAATAGGACGCCAGGGTGTCGAAGATGGGCGTCCAGGTCGTCCCGGCGTTCTCGGTCTTCCAGACGCCGCCCGACCCAACCGCGACGTACCAGATGTGGCGGTCGCGCGGGTGGATGACGATGTCGCTGATGCGGCCGGACATGATCCCGGGGCCGATGTTGCGGAAGGCCAGGCCGTTGAGAAGCTCGGCCGTCAGGCGCGCCTCGGGGGCGGCCTTCGCGGCGGGCGCGGCCGGTTTGGCCGGGGCCTTACTCCCGGTCTGGGCGGGCGCCGGCACAGCCAGGCTCGCTGTCAGGGCCAAGCAGAGAACGGCGGCGATGCGGATCTTCTTCATGGGGACCTCCTCATGGGCGGACACAGGATTATAAAGAATAACGGGGACACAATACCAATTCCCCATTTGAACCGTGCCGCCACGCTTCCGTATTTCCTTCAAGAGAGGGTCAAACCTACTTATTTCGAAAAAAAGTAGGTTTGACCCTCTCTTCCGGGGCCTTGCATTTTCGGCCCCGGGCCCGTATTGTTAAGGGAAGGACCTCGGGTCCCAAGGAGGTAAGAATGGGTGCTTTCGTCGTCCTGCTCCTCATCATCGGCGCCGTGGCCATCATTGCCATCGGCATGTACAACTCGCTGGTCACGCTGCGCAACCGCTGCGACAACGGCTGGTCGCAGATCGACGTCCAGCTCCGCCGCCGCTACGACCTCATCCCCAACCTGGTCGAGACGGTCAAGGGCTACGCCAAGCATGAGAGCACGGTCTTCCAGAACGTGACCCAAGCCCGGGCCGCCGCCGCCAACGCCCAGGGCGTCAAGGCCCAGGCCGAGGCCGACAACATGCTGACCGGCGCCCTGAAGTCCCTCTTCGCCGTGGCCGAGGCCTACCCCGACCTCAAGGCCAACCAGAACTTCCTCATGCTCCAGGAGGAGCTGGCCGGGACCGAGAGCAAGGTCGCTTACGCCCGGCAGTTCTACAACGACACCGTCATGAAGTTCAACATGCGCCAGCAGGTCTTCCCCTCCTCGATCATCGCCAACATGTTCGGCTTCAAGCCCCGCGAGTACTTCCAGATCGAGGAAGAGATCGCCAAAGGCCCGGTCAAGGTCCAGTTCTGATCGGACGAGACGATAGGGGACATGTACCGCTTCGGTACGTGTCCCCGGTGATCGGCCATGTACGAACAGATCTCCCGGAACAAGTGGATATCCGCCGCCCTGATCGTCTTCTTCATGGCCTTCATCTTCGTCCTGACCTGGTTCTTTGAATACCTGACGGGCTGGGGGAAGGGCGGGCTCGTCCTGGCCGTCGTCGTGGCCATGGGCATGGCCGCCGTCGGCTACTATCAGAGCGATAAGATCGTGCTGGCCATCAGCAGGGCCAAGCCGGTGACCAAAGAGGAATATCCCTATCTCTATAACGTCGTCGAAGGCCTGGCCATCGCCGCCGGGGTCCCGGCGCCCAAGTGCTACGTCATCGACGACACGGCCCCCAACGCCTTCGCCGCCGGCCGCAAGCCCGAGACGGCCGTGATCTGCGTCACGACCGGCCTCCTCGCGAAGCTCGACCGCGTCGAGCTCGAGGGCGTCATCGCCCACGAGATGTCCCACATCAAGAACTACGACGTCCGCCTGCAGACGCTCGTCGTGGTCATGGCCGGCGTCGTGGCCTTGCTCAGCGACTGGATGATGCGCAGCTTCTGGTGGGGCGGCGGGCGGCGCCGCGGCCGCAGCCGGAGCGGCTCGGGCGGGGCCGAAGGCGTCCTCGTCCTCGTCGGCCTGGCCCTGGCCGTGCTCTCGCCCTTGATCGCCACGATCATCCAGCTCGCCGTCTCCCGCAAGCGCGAGTTCCTGGCCGACGCGAGCTCGGCCATGCTGACCCGCTACCCGGCCGGCCTGGCCTCGGCCCTACGCAAGATCTCGGCCGACACCGAGCCCCTCGAGGCCGCGAACAAGGCCACGGCCCACCTCTACATCGTCAACCCGCTCAAGAACCTCAAGGGCGGCAACTCCGGCCTCAACCGGCTCTTCAGCACCCACCCCCCGATCGAAGAGCGCATCGCCGCCCTCGAGAAAATGTAAGTCCAGTCGATGAGCGGCCCGCACGCCCATGCCCACGCGCCTTCCCGCGGGCAGCGGTCGCTCCGGCTCGCGCTCATCATCACCGCCGCCGTGCTCGTTGTCGACGTCCACGACCTCCACGTCTGGACCATCGCTTCGGGGTTCGTTTCGATGAGCGCCCACCTGAAGGTCCGCGCCGGGGCCGCCCAGAAAGAGATCCTCCGCCAGGCCCACGAAGCCCTGTCCTCGCGCTTCGAGGTCCGCCACTCGACCTTCCAGATCGAGTCCGGGGCCGACGGCACCTGCGCCACCGCCTCCTGCGACGCCGGGCCGCCTACTTCCTCTTGAGGAGCTTGCGCAGCTCGGCCAGGGGCCGCGTGTTGATGACGTCGCCCGCCTCGAGCCAGCCCCGCCGGGCCTGGCCGATCCCGAACCGCATCAGGCCCAGGTCGTCCGTGCTGTGGGCGTCGGTCGACAGGGCCACCTTGAGCCCCATCTCCCTGGCCATCTGGCAATGGACGTCGTCGAGGTCGAGCCGGTCGGGATGGGCGTTAAGCTCGAGGAAGCAGCCGCGCTCGACGGCCGCCCGCATGACCTTCTCCAGATCGATCTCGTACGGCGGCCGCTCGTTGATGAGCCGGCCCGTCGGGTGGCCAAAGATGTTGACGCGCGGGTTGTCGAGGGCCCGGATGACCCGCTCGGTCTGCTTCTCCTTGGACAGCTTGAAGTTGTAGTGGACCGAGCACACGACGAGATCGAGCTCGTCCAGGATGCCGTCGGGCAGGTCGAGGGAGCCGTCGACCAGGATGTCGAGCTCGACCGACTTGAGCAGGGTGAAGCCCTTGAGCTTGGCGTTGAGCCTGTCGATGGCCTTGATCGACTTGGCCAGCCGCTTGGCGTCTAAACCGTGGGCGATGGTGACGTGCCGCGAGTGGTCGGTGACGGCCAGGTACTCATAGCCCCGGGTCTGGGCCGCCTCGGCCATCTCGAGCGCCGTGTAGCGGCCGTCGGACTCCGTGGTGTGGGCGTGAAGGTCGCCCCTGAGGTCCTCGAGGCGGACGAGGCGCGGCAGCTTTCCCTCGGCCGCGGCCCGGAGCTCGCCCCGGTCCTCGCGCAGCTCGGGCTCGATATAGGGCAGGCCGACCGTCTTGTAGACCTCCGCCTCGGTCCGGCCGGCGATCACCTTTTTTCCCCGGAAGACGCCGTACTCGTTGATCTTGAGCCTGCGCTTGACGCCCATCGTCCGGACGGCGATGTTGTGGGCCTTGGAGCCGGTGAAATAGTGGAGGGCCGCGCCCCACGACGGGCGCCGCACGACCCGCAGGTCCACCTGCAGCCCGCCGCGGAGGACGACGGACGATTTCGTCTCGCCCTCGGCCAGGACCTTGTCGATATCGTCGTGCTTGGCGAACCTGGCCATGATGTCGCCGCTCGTCTCCGCCGCGACCAGGATGTCGACGTCCCCGACCGTCTCGGCCCGGCGGCGGTAGCTCCCGGCGACGGCGATATCCTCGACGCCCTTGGCACCCTTCAGCACCTTGAGCAGGGGCGTGACCATCTCCTCGGCCCGGGCCAGCTTGAACCGCTCGGGGCCGTGGTCGGTCACCTTGCCCCGGCCGATCTCCTCGAGGATGGACTGCTCGGTTTTGACGCTGAAGCCGGGGAGCTCGCGGACCTTCCCCGTGGAGGCGGCTTTTTTCAGGTCCGCGATCGAGGCGATCCCGAGCGCCTTGTGCAGGGCCGCGACCTTCTTCGGGCCCAGGCCGCGGACCCTCAACATCGCGCTGAGGCCGGGCGGGAACTCCTTCTTGAGGTCCTCGAGGAACGGGAGCTTCTTCGTCGCGACGATCGTCCGGATCTTTTCGGCCAGGTCCTTGCCGATGCCCGGGATCCCCTCGAGCCCTTTCTCTTCGGCGGCCAGCTCGGCGACGCTTCGGGCGAGATCGGCGACGACCCGCGCGGCGTTCCGGTAGGCCCGGACGCGAAAGGGATTGTCGCCCTTGATCTCGAGGAAGTCGGCGACCTCGTCGAAGATCTCGGCGACGTCGTTGTTGTTGATGGGCATCGGCAGGGCTCCCCCGCGACCTCCGCGTCTCAGGCCGTCATTTCTTCAGGCTGGCGATGGCCGCGTCGATGCCCTTCTTGAGCTCCCTGGCCGCGCCTTCGAGGCCCTTGACCACTTCGGCCCCGGCGATCTTGCCGGCCCGGCCCCATTCGCTGACCTTGGCCTCGAGCTCCTTTTGCTTCGGCTCGAGCTCCTTGAGCGTCTTTTCGAGGTCCCGTTTGGCCTCCGCCGAGAGCTTCTTGCCCTTCTCCTTGAGCTTCGCCAGATCGGCCTTGAGGTCGGCCACGTCGATGCCGAGCGACTCCAGGAAATCGTTCTTCTTCGCAGGTTCTGTCATGGTGATCCCTCCCCTCGTCCAGTTTAGCAGAAAGTCCCGACGTCTTGAAAGCCGCCGGGGGTTTCTCTATAATAGGCGGGCCCTCGCGGGGTCGTAGTTCAGCTGGTTAGAACGCCGGCCTGTCACGCCGGAGGTCGCGAGTTCGAGTCTCGTCGGCCCCGCCACCTATCTTGTTGATTTTCCCATGATAATCGAGCGCTTTCCTTTGTCTTTGGTTTAGGCACCCGCACCCAGAATTCGGCGATTTTAGGCACAATCTGTTACGCCGGTGTGACATGGC
>Ga0172366_10000252_pt1 | contig 36169 bp, 35 predicted proteins | sample LakKivSesite69cm_FD_114533 | JGI IMG/M metagenome (GOLD analysis project Ga0172366, IMG submission 114533) | Sediment microbial communities from Lake Kivu, Rwanda - Sediment site 69cm | ecosystem: Environmental > Aquatic > Freshwater > Lake > Sediment | place: Rwanda: Western Province, Lake...
ATGGATCTACTCAGCCATCTTGGTTCCAGGCTTAAAGTCTGGTATAATATGCTGGAAAAAGGGCAGACAGATTTCCTCTTAGAAAGTTACCTGAAAAGATTATCCTTCCGGCCTGGTGAGAAAATATTGCTGCGTACGGGGGAGGGTGAACTGACCGGAAAATTTCAGGGCCTGGATGAGAAGGGCGGCCTCAAACTCAAGGTTGGTTCTGAGACCAGGGTCTTCTATGCCTCAGAGATAATCAGAGTTCTCTCATAACATAGATGGCAGGAGAAAAAAATGCTGATAGTGTTTGACATCGGAAACACCACCACCGGGGTGGGACTGTTTCAGGGCAAAAAACTCCGGGCCGACTGGAGAATTAAAAGCGACCGGGAAAAGACCGCAGATGAATACGGCATCATGCTCAGAAATCTGCTCGAGCACGGAAAATTTCAGGTGCAGAAAATAAAGGGGGCTATCATTTCCTCGGTGGTTCCGCCGCTCACGCCTGTCATTCAATCAGCCTGCGAAAAATACTTCCGGCTCAAACCGCTGGTGGTCGGGCCGGGAATAAAAACCGGAATCCCGATCCTGTACGAAAACCCGACCGAGGTGGGTTCCGACCGGATTGTGGTGGCCCGCGCCGCTTTCGAAAAATACGGCGGACCCTGCCTGGTGGTAGACTTCGGCACGGCCACGACTTTTGATGTCATCTCGGCCAGGGGAGAATATCTCGGCGGGGCCATTGCCCCGGGCCTGGAAATTTCAGCCGAAGCCCTCTATTTGCGGACGGCCAGGTTGCCCAGAATTGAAGTCCGCAGACCGAAATCAGCCATCGGGCGGACGACGGTCAGCAGCATGCAGTCCGGCTTATTTCATGGTTATGTCGGGCTGGTCAGGAATATCATCGCCCAGATTTCAACCGAGCTGGCGGCCAGGCCAACGGTGGTGGCTACCGGAGGGCTGGCCGGTCTGGTAGCCGGGGAGATTCCCGAAATCGCCCACTGTGAACCAGACCTGGTGCTGCAGGGACTTCGCCTGATTTATGAGAAGAACAGGACTGGTGATAGGGTTAGGAAATGAGCGAAGACTTGGCCAGGCGCCAGGATTATTACCAGAAAATTGCCCGGGCCTTCCTGAAGCATCAACCGTCGATCTTTTTTATCCCCCCGCGAGACCTGGAGCTGATTTCCGAGTGGGAGAAACTCAGGCTTCCGCTCGAAGTGATCATTGAGGGCATTGAGCGAACCTTTGCCCGCCGCCTGACTGGCCGGAGAAAAAAACATATCTATTCTCTGAGCCAGTGTGAAAAGGAAATCCTCAGGGCCTACGCCCAGCACCAGGAAAGGCTGGTCGGGCAGCAGGCTCCACAGGCCAGTCGTCCGGCCGAAAAGGCGGAGAAAATCCTCGGGGAAATACAATCCGCTCTAAAAGCCCTGCCGGAGGAATTGCCGGCGGTCCGGGCGATTCTGGAAGAAGCCATCGGCGCCCTTCAGGCTGACCCGCCCGAGGAAGCCCGTCTGGAAACTCTGGATGAGGAGCTCGACCGGACCCTGTGGGAATTAACACCAGAAGAAGAAAAGAGAAAGGCGCTGGAGGCTGCCCGGCTGGATTATCCCGGACGACCGGACAGTCAGCTGGAAGAAATCCAGCGAACCAGAATAGCCAGAGACCGGCGCCAGCATTTAAGGCTGCCCCGCCTGGCTCTGTTTTATTACTGACGACATTTTAATTAAAAAGAAGGAATATTTTATGGAAAATAGAATTATTGAGTTTATTAAAAAGAACAAGAAACCGGTCAGCTTTAACCGTTTGATCGGAGCCTTGAACCTCAACAAACAGGAAAGAAGAAAATTACCGTCCACCCTGAGACATCTGGAAAAAAAGGGGTTGTTAAAAATCATGGGTGATCGTGTGGGACAGATACAGCCATTAACCACCTTCAGGGGAATCTTTTCCCTGAATCCCCGTGGTTTCGGTTTTGTCACTCCTGAAGACCCGGACCAGGGCACCAGGGACATTTTCATTCCGCCCCATCAAACGGCCGGGGCAGTGACCGGAGACCTGGTGGAGGTCGCGGTCAGGGAAAAGGGACTGGCCGGTAAACCTGAAGGTCGCATCCTCAGGATAGTCAAGAAAGGCCGGAGCTCGCTCTACGGGCTTTTTCTGGAGATCAATTATCAGCCTTTTGTCCTGCCGATGGATACCCTGTTTGAAGAACCGGTCCCCATTAAAATCAGGGGCCGTAAAAAACCCCGCCCCGGTCAGATAGTGGAAATAAACCGGACCTCTCTCGAACTGCAAAGGACCCTCGGTTACCAGGACGACCCTGGCGTTGACCTGCAGGTAGTCATCAACCAGTACAACCTGCCGGGAGAATTTTCTGAACAGGCGCTGGCCGAGGCGGCGGCACTGCCCGAGCAGCCGGAGCCCCAGGACCTCCAGGATAGAGTTGACCTCCGCAACTGGACTTCGGTAACCATTGACGGAGAAAAGGCCCAGGATTTTGACGACGCGGTCAGCATAAGAAAGCTGGCCAGCGGAAATTATCTGCTTGGAGTGCATATTGCCGACGTTTCCCACTACGTCAGGCCGGGTTCGGCTCTCGACCGGGAGGCCTATCTCCGTGGCACCAGTGTTTATTTCCCCGACCTGACCCTGCCGATGCTGCCGGAAAAGCTGTCCAATGGCCTGTGCAGTCTGCGACCGAGAGTTCCCAGACTGACCGTCTCAGCCGTCATGGAGATAGACCGCAGCGGCCAGGTAGTCAAGGCCGATTTTTATCCCTCGGTCATCCAGACTGTAGAGCGCCTGACCTACACCACGGTTTACAGAATTTTCCAGGGCGACCTGGAGGAACAGGGCCGTTACCGGCATATCCTGGCCGACCTGATGGCCATGCGAGAGCTGGCCAGAATCCTGAAAGCCAGACGACTCAGGCAGGGCAGTCTGGATTTTGACCTGCTCGAGCCAGAGCTGGTCTACCAGGAAGGGTTGCTGACGGCGGTTGTTCCCTCTGAACGGAATGAAGCGCACTGCCTGGTGGAAGAATTCATGCTGCTGGCCAACGTGGCCGTGGCCAGCTACCTGACCGAACAGGGCCAACCCTGCCTGTACCGCGTCCATCCCGCGCCTGTCCGTTCTGACCTGGAAAAATTGCGGAACCTGCTCGTGCACTTCGGGCTTGACCTTCCCCGCTCCAGCCAGATCCGGTCGCAAGGCCTCCAAAAAATAATCGAGTCTTTCAAGGGGCGGCCAGAAGAAAAATTCATCACCATCCAGGTGCTGCGTTCCCTGAGGCTGGCCGTCTATTCAGAAGAAAATTGTGGACATTTTGGCCTGGCCCAGAGGGACTATACCCATTTCACCTCGCCCATCAGGCGCTACCCGGACCTGGTAATCCATCGCCTCCTGAAACGGGCTCTGGCCGGCCGGAAACCCCGACCGCTCCCGCTGGCCAGCCTGGCTCTTCACTGCTCGCAGCGGGAAAGAATTGCCGACGAGGCTGAACGGTCGCTTATAGAGTGGAGAATACTTCGACTGCTGAAAAATAAACTCGGTCAGGAATTTTCCGGGATCATCACTGACATCAACCGGGCCGGTCTGGTGGTCGAGCTTGATGACTATTTTATCGACGGTCTCGTGCCCTACTCAGCTCTGGGCGATGATTTCTTCCTGCGCAAAAATGAAAAGGTGCTTCGCGGCCGCCATACGGGAACCACTTTTTCCCTGGGAGATAAAATCAGGGTGGTCCTGGTCAGCTGCAACCCGCTCTTAAAAAAGGTGGAATTTGCCCTGGCCGGCCGCTAAGATATAAGCTGCTGTCTGGAAAAGGAAGATGAAGTTAGAGGAGACCAGTTTTTATGCCGCCGCCGATAAAGCGGCACCCCAGCCCGGCCGGGAGTGCAGTGGACGTCTGTTTCTTCAGGAGCGAAAATACCCGGCTTCCGTGCGAGCTACCTCCATGATTTCCAGCCGGACGGGACAGCCATATCTCCTGGTCACCTGCAGGCTGCCGGAGCCCCCGGCCTGGAACGAACGCTGGCCATTCAAGCCGGCCGGTTCTGCGGAACCACTGGAGCTCCGGGTCATCTGCCCCGGAGCCGGGCGACTCAAAAAAGTCAGGGAAGGAAAACTGGCTGCCTGGCTGGACAGACTGTCCGGTTCCAGGGAAGAAATGCTTCTGGCTCTGACCGATGAAGCCGGTGTTCACGGCCTGAGGGAGAAAGACCTGACCGAGTTCTGCCGGCTGGCTCCGGTCGAGCTTCGCCGCCTGGCCATGAACCTGGAAAAAGAGGGTCAGATAATCATTCTGGAATTTTCGCCGCTTTTTCTTCTGAGCCAGCGAAGCTTCAGTTTCCTTCTGGAAAAAATCGCCGGCTATGTCGAAAGCTACCATCAGAAGAGACCGGCCGAGACCGGGGCCCCTCTGAAAAAAATAAAAGAGCGGTTCGGCCTGCCCAGGTCGATTCTGCTGCTGGCCCTCAACCGTCTGGCCCGGGACGGAAAAGTTGTGCTGGAAGGCGAGGTAGCAACCCTGAGCAATTTCCAGACCAGGCTGTCCGGGGAAGAAGCGGCCGTTCTCAGAGATATCGAGAGCCTGCTGCGGCAGGAGAAATTTTCCTCCTCTTCCTTCGACCAGCTGGTAAAAAAATTCAAGCTCCATCCCAGCCGTCTCACCACCCTGCTGGACCTGCTGCTCCGTCAGAAAAAGATAGTCAAAAGTCAGGAAGGCTTCCTGCTGCATGCCGACTGGCTGGAAAACCTCAAGCAGCAGCTCACCCGGATGAAAGAACGGGGGCAGAAGGAGCTCAGTGTGGGCGATTTCAAGAAATTGACCGGACTGACCCGCAAGTACGCTATTCCCCTTCTGGAATTTCTGGATGAACTGGGACTCACCCGCCGGGTGGGAAACCGGCGCCTTATCCTCTGAGGCTCAAAGCCCGGGGCTGGGCCTTTTCGGAGCCTGGACCCTAATTCCTACTATTTTAGTAGGATTTATTTACCTTTTATTTCTTTTCCTTTTCTTCCTCTTCGCCCTGACCCGACTGCTTCTTACCCAGGGCCGACTTAAGCATCTCGGCGAAGAATCCAAACTTGGGCTCTTCCTTGGCCACCTCGATTTCCACCGGGATGGTCTCATCACCGCCGGCGGCTGCTTCTTCCAGCTCTTCTTCCTGGGCTTTGATGGCTTCCAGAGCCTCGATCTCTGACTCTTCTTCCATGATTTTTTCTTCGATCACCCGTCGCTCGCTCTTTTTGGGTTTGGGCCTCTTTTCTTCAGTTTTGGGCTTCTTTTTCTTGAGAGGCTTTTCTTTCTCTTTTTCCTTCTCTTTCTTCAGGGGTTCAAGGCGAATCTGGATCTCAGGCTGAGGTGCGGCCGGGGGAATTTCGACCTCGACCGGCCCGGCTTCTTCGGGGGCTTCGGTCCCGGCGGCGACTTCAGTGCCGGCTTCGACTTCCTCCACCCCGCCCGAAGTCAGCTGTTCAGCCAGAGTTGACAACAACGAGGCTTCAGCCCGGACCTCTTCTTCGGCCGGAGCTTCGACCGGAGCCTTGACCTCCTGGTAGAAATACATCCCTTCTTTCTTTTCGGAAGCCACAAACTCGGGCGCTGCGCTGAGGACGTATTCCACATCTTCGGCCGTGGTCGGCTTCAGCAGGTCAACCATGTGATAGACCCTGAGGAAATGAACCGAGCGGGTATTCCCCGTAAGCTCGGGCGTGTTCAGGATCTTCACCAGCAGCTGCCTCAGGTCCAGGCCTTCGCTCTCCTCAGACAACTGGAGCAACCTGGAGACCAGCTCTTTTTCCAGAAAAATGCTCTTATTGGGCATGGCCAGAGTAAAGACTTCCTGTCCGCCTAAAATAAAGCGGCCGTCTTCCCGGTTATAGTCCAGGAAGAAGGTCGAGGTTTTTTTCTTGGATTTTTTTATCCGGAAGGTCAACCGGTCGGGCCCCTTCTTGTCCAGGGTCAGGCTGGTGCCCTGGGGAATGTTGTTTGACCGGAAAAACTCACCCAGGCCCAGCAGATAATTTCCTTCAGGAAAATAATAAACGGTGTAAACCTTTCCATCCTCGTCATCGACCAGCTGGTACTCGCGCGAATCAAATTCGCGGCTCAGGCTGCGGGGCACCCGGATGGCACCCGACAGAATTTCCCGCCAGGTCAGGTAGACTTTAAAGGGAAAGTTTTCCACCCTCGTATGTTGCAGAACTTCGACCTCGCCCAGGTCGGGCACAGCCACCGGCTCGGCCGAGATCGGCAGGCCGGAAGGCAGGTTGTTGAGAACGCTCTTCAGGTGCCACTTACCCCAGTTGCTGGTTGACAGGCAGGTAAACTCCCGCCGGTATTTTTTCTCCAGCAGATGATTCAGGGCCAGGCAGTATAGCTCGAACAGGTCGGAGGAAGGCTCCAAGCCAAAATGCTGCCGGACGATGTTCTGAGTCGACTCAGAACTTATGGACCCGGCCAGGGCATCGGAAATTTCCCTGACTTTATCCTCACCTATCTCCGGCTTTTTGGAGTTATGCTGCCAGAAATCGTTCCAGCCAAAAAAGCTATCCGAAGCGGCCAGCACCTTGCGCAGATTTCTCTCCAGGGTTTTCAGATCCTTTTTGGTAAGAGGCAGCTCGGTCAGTCGAGGATCCTGTTCCTGATTGAGAACCGCCGGTTCCAGTCCTCTGTTCTCCAGGTTGGACGGGAGCAGAACCTGGGTCTTGGTTTTCTTCATGTAATCGATGTATTTCCGGAAAGGGCCACCCCCGTCGTAATCGACTTCCAGCATTTCGCACTGGTAGCCGGGGAAATTGACTTTGCTTATGATTCTGAGCACCACCCCGCCCTGAAAATGTTCGGTTACCTTGCTACCCACCTGGAGATTCTCATCGTATTCTTTATAGATGAAATCTCCAACCTCATAGCGGGCGTAAGGGTCATAGACCTTAACCGGCTGGTTTCTCTGGCTGGCCGTTTTGGCAAAGGCCAGCTTCTCAGCCAGCTCGGCCGTCGGCAGCGGACGGTTGGTCCGAAGTAATTCTTGTTCAACCACAGCCATATCTTCGGCGCTTATGGCTGTGAGTTTTTGGGTCTCTTTTTCCATGCCTATTTTTTCCCCATTAATAGCATCATTATGACTTTCTGCACATGCAACCGGTTTTCGGCCTGGTCATAGACTATGGAGTTGGGCGAATCGATCACCTCGTCCGTCACCTCCTCGCCCCGGTGAGCCGGCAGGCAGTGCATAAAATAAGTATCCGGCCTGGCCCTGGAGAATAATTCCTTATTAACCTGATAGGGCAGGAATATCTTCTTCCTGGCTTCTTTCTCCGCTTCCTGACCCATGGAAGCCCAGACATCAGTGTAGATGGCATCGGCTTCTCTGACGGCTTCCCCCGGGTCGTTAGTTATGGTCAGCTCAAAACCCGTATCCCGGCCGTCCTCCCTGGCCCAGGCTACAATCTCCGGCTTCGGTTCGTAACCGGGAGGAGTAGCCACCGCCATCCTCGTTCCGGCCTTGGCCGCAGCCAGCATCAGGCTGTGGCAGACGTTGTTGCCATCGCCAACATAGGCCAGCTTCAGCCCGGCCAGATGTCCTTTTTTCTCCTTCAGGGTGAAAAAGTCAGCCATCGCCTGGCAGGGATGGAGCAGGTCGGTCAGAGCATTTATGACCGGCAGTCTGGTGCTTTCGGCCAGCTCCAGGATAATATTATGGCCGAAAGTCCTGATCATTATTCCGTCCACCCAGCGCTCGAGATTCTTGCCGATGTCCCGGACGCCCTCTCGCGAACCCATCTGGATATCAGCCGGAGCCAGATAGACGGCTTCGCCGCCCAGCTGCAGCATGCCGACTTCAAAGGTCATCCTGGTGCGCAGCGAGGGCTTCTGGAAAATCATGGCCAGAATCTTATCCTTTAAGACTTTCCGGTATTTCCCGGGATTCTTTTTCATTTTTTCGGTCAGGTCCATCATTTCCTGAAATTCATAAGGGCTCAGGTCATGAATGGTTATAAAATCCTTTTTCATATCTGTCCTCCAATTTGAGCAACGGTCTCCGATTTTTCCCCGGCAACGATTCTTGTCCCGGAGCGGTTAAGCAGGGCGGCTTTAAGATGACTGGCCGAAGTTATCAGGACCTCCTGGCCGCCGGCTTCAATATATTCAATGGCTGCTTTGATCTTGGGTCCCATGGAGCCGGGCGGGAACTGCCCTTCTGTCAGGAACTTTTTTGCTTCCTCCACGGTAATAACGGGCAGCGGCTTCTGGTCCGGCTTTCCAAAATTATAATAGACGCGGGGAATGCCGGTCAGGATGATGAACAGGTCAGCTCCAACTTCACGGGCCAGCAGACTGGCGGCATAATCTTTGTCGATAACGGCTTCCACCCCTTCATATAGACCCCGGCTATTAAGAATAACCGGGATTCCTCCGCCACCGGCGGCGATCACCACCCGACCGGACAGCACCAGGTCCCTGATGATCCACTTGGGAACGACATCTATGGGTCTGGGCGAAGCGACCACCTTGCGATAGCCGCGACCGGCGTCTTCGACCATGGTCCACTTCTTCTGTCGGGCGAGCTGCTGGGCTCTGAATCTCGGGTAGAAGGGACCAACCGGCTTGGTCGGCTTCTGAAAGGCCGGGTCATCCTTATCCACCACCACCTGGGTAATGACGGTGGCCACATCTTTGTCTATGGAATTCTTTCTCAACTCATTGACGATGGCTTTTTCCAGCATGAAACCCATACTGCCCTCGGTCATGGCATCGCAGACATCCAGGGAGAAAGGCGGGATCTTGTTGGACGCTTCTTCCATTTGAATCAGCAGATTGCCCACCTGGGGACCGTTGCCATGAACCACTATCAGCTCATAGCCTTTCTTGATGATCTGGACCATGAGCTCGGCCGCTTTCTGGGCATTGCGCATCTGCTCTTCCTGCAGACCTCGCTGGTTTTCGGGCAGAATGGCATTGCCGCCGAAAGCGATAAGGGCAATCCTCGTTTTCATGCTTTTTGCCTTCGTCTTTACCCTGTTCTGTTTTAAAAATCCCTGAGCACAGTCTTCAGATTCGGGGTGCCTATTTCTTCGAGCTCGTAACGAACGCGGAGCAAAGGCTTATTAACTTTAATTACCCGGTTCAGGTCGATCGGAGTGGCACTGACCACCAGGTCGCAGCTTATCCGGTCGATGGTAGCAGCCAGTTCTTTCATCTGTTTGTCGCCGTAGCCCATGGCCGGCAGAACCTTATCCAGGTGATTGTATTTCTCAAAGGTCTTCTTGATGCTGCCGACAGCGAAAGGCCTGGGGTCGATGATCTCGGCCGCCTGATACTTCTGAGCAGCCACGATTCCGGCCCCGTAACGCATGCCGCCATGGGTCAGGGTGGGGCCGTCTTCAATCACCAGCACTTTTTTACCCGTAATCTGGGAGTCGTCCTCAATAAAAATTGGAGAATTGGCCTTGATCACCTTGGCCGAGGGATTGATCTTTTTGATGTTATTCAGCACCTGCTGGACTTTCTCCGGGTCAGCGGTGTCAACCTTATTTACCACATAGACGTCCGCCCGGCGGAAATTAGTTTCTCCCGGATGATAACTCAGCTCATGTCCAGCCCGGTGAGGATCCACGACTACGATTTCCAGGTCTGACCTGTAGAACGAGAAATCGTTGTTGCCGCCATCCCAGAGAATTACATCAGCCTCTTTTTCCGCCTGTTTCAGAATGGCTCCATAATCGACGCCGGCATAGACCACGATGCCGTTGTCAATATGGGGTTCGTACTCTTCCCTTTCTTCAATGGTACATTCGTGGCGGTCAAGGTCTTCGTAGGTGGCAAATCTCTGGACAGCCTGTTTTACCAGATCCCCATAAGGCATCGGGTGACGGATGACCACCACCCGGCGTCCCTTGGCCTTAAGGGTCAGGGCCACCTTTCTGGTGGTCTGGCTCTTTCCAGAGCCGGTCCTGACAGCACAGACCGAAACTACCGGTTTGCGGCTTTTGATCATCGTGTCATCAGGACCCAGAAGGACAAAATTGGCTCCGGCCGCCAGCACCTGAGAGGCTTTATTCATCACATATTCATGGGAAACATCGCTATAGGCGAAATGGACTTCGTCAACTCTGAAGGCTTTAATAAGTTCGGTTAGATCGGCTTCCGAGTAGATGGGGATCCCTTTTGGATAGAGCTTCCCGGCCAGGGCCGCCGGGTACTTGCGGCCTTCAATGTCGGGAATCTGGGTAGCAGTAAAAGCTACCACCTTATAATCCCTGTTGTCCCGGAAAAAGACGTTGAAGTTGTGGAAATCTCTTCCCGCAGCTCCCATGATGATGACTTTTTTCATTCTAAAAACTCCTTTGGGCTTTAAATTATAACCGGGCCCGCCTTCGGGCAAAATTAACAAATAAGTATAGCAAAAAAGGGGGGTTAAAGTCTAATGCCCGGCCGGTCCTGGCAGCGGCTCGGTATCCGGGATGGCTAAGAGCTGGCCTGGCCTCTTCCCAAAAGAACTCCAGCTTTCGCCCTCTCTTCCTCCCTCTCCGTGGCTGAATCAAAAGGTCGCAGACCGACTAAAATTGAAGCCGTTCTGCCATACTGCAATCATGGCCACTGATCACTGAAACGGAGAATCCGCCACTTATCTTCAGGCCCCCGTCTTCTTTCCCCGGTCCCTTTTCTTTCTCCATCCAGTACGGTCTGATCCGGGCTGCAAAGAGCCTTTTTTGACTGATTTTCTGGCCGGAAGCCAGGCCGGCTTCTGCCTGTTACTTATGCCTTTCATCAATCCCCTTTGCCCTATAAGGGTATTATATCCACCACCAGGGTGACCGGGTCCAGAAGGGCCACTGTGCTTACTCCCTTGACCCAGCCGCAAACTTCCCCGGGGTTGACCACAACCAGATTCCCATCGCGGTTAACCTGAGCTCGATGCGTATGGCCGAAAACCACCACCCGGGCCCCTTCGGCGGGGCGCTCGACCGGGTAATGAGAAACATAAAAGAGGAGACCGGCATGATTGAAAGCCAGCGGACCGGCGGCAATCTGGCCGAACTCCTTGAAAGCTAAGGATAGACCTTCTTTCTCTCCGTCGCAGTTGCCAAAAACGGCCTTAACCGGACAGTTAAGTTTCTGAAGCTCCCTGGCCGCGAAGGGGGCCACCACATCGCCGGCATGAACTACCAGAGAGCAGCCCAGCCGATTAAAAAGCTCCACGGCCTTCCTTATGGCCGGGAGGTTATCATGCGAATCTGACATCAGCCCGATCATGATATTATTATAGACCTCTCTGTGCCGGCTGTCAGCCTGTAACAGCCCCGCGGAGAGAAAAGGGGGTTGCTCACCAGAGCAGCTGACCATCCACCAACCCCGGGCAAAAACAGGAAGAAGCTCGTAATTATCTCTATTTTCGTAATTTGCGATCATGATGGGGTGGTCCAGCAGCAGAATCCTCCTGCACCCGGCTTAAAGGATTCCCCGCGGGGAGATCGGTGAGCGAGGACGGGAGGGGGCGCGCCGTGACAGGACCCTCTATACAATCAGGGCCATCAAATAAGCGGACATGCCGACCATAAATACCGTCTGCTTGACAGTTAAGGGCTGATTTAATTAATATATATGAGCTTAAAAAGCGTTGGGCAGGCGCGTAGCTCAGTGGGAGAGCGCTTCCTTGACGCGGAAGAGGTCGTGGGTTCAATCCCCTCCGCGCCTACCATCTGTTCTAATTTTTATCTTCTGAAGATAAAAGTTAGCCCGTTTATGATAAGATAGAGTTAAAGTAAAAAGTTGAACTGAACCAATGGAAGACCTTATCAGAATCAAGGTTGAGGAGTCTATTTTTTTCATAAAAAAAGGCTCTCCTCTATCCGACCTGCTGTCTGAAATTCCCGTTTCAGAAAAACCCATCCTTTTTCGCTCGAACGGCGAGCTTCTGGACCTGAGTTACCCGGCCGAGAAAGAAATGGAAGTCGATCTGGTTTTTTCGGGCGACTCTGAAGCCCTTGAAGTCCTGAGGCACAGCTCCGCCCATCTCCTGGCCCATGCGGTCACCGATCTTTTCCCCGGCATTCAGGTCGGGGTTGGCCCGGCGATCGAAAATGGCTTCTATTACGACTTTCTCCGCGACACTCCCTTTACCCCGGAAGACCTGGAAGCCATAGAAAAGAGGATGCGGGAAATCGTCAATCTGGATCAGCCCGTAAAACGCCTGATTCTGAGCAAAGAAGAAGCCATAAAGGTTTTTCAGGAACGCGGACAGAGTCTGAAGGTTGAGCTGATCAGGGAAAAAGGCGGGGAACAGGTCTCCTGCTATCAGCAGGGCGATTTCATAGATTTCTGTTTAGGTCCCCATCTGCCCTCAACCGGTTATATCCAGCATTTCAAGCTGCTTTCGGTCTCCGGAGCCTACTGGAAAGGCGATGAACGCGGCCCCCAGATGCAGAGGATTTACGGGACGGCCTTCTTCAGTCAAAAAGAGCTTGATGATTATCTTAATTTCCTGGAAGAAGCCAAAAAGCGCGACCACCGTCATCTGGGTCAGGAACTCGACCTGTATGGAACCAGCGAAGACCTGGGCGGGGGCCTGGTCATCTGGCATCCAAAAGGAGCCATAATCCGCCACCTGATCGAAGCCTTCTGGAAAGAAGAACATCTCAAGGATGGTTATGATTTTATTTATTCCCCGCACATAGCCAAGCTTGACCTCTGGAAGAGAAGCGGCCATACCGAATTCTACGATGCCATGTTTCCGCCCCTGGAGTTCGAAGGCTTCAAGTACCAGCTCAAACCCATGAATTGCCCTTTTCACATAATTGCTTATAAATCAAAGCAGCGGTCATACCGGGAACTACCCCTGCGCTGGGCAGAACTGGGCACAGTTTACCGCTATGAAAGAAGCGGGGTACTCCACGGCCTCTGCCGGGTGCGCGGCTTCACCCAGGACGATGCCCATATCTTCTGCCGCGGCGACCAGCTGGAAGATGAAATCAAAAGGGTCATCCGGCTGGCCATAAAACTGTTGAGCGCCTTTGGCTTCAGTAATTATGGAATATATCTGGCCACCAGACCCGATAAGTATGTAGGTCGCCTTGAAGACTGGAACAAAGCAGAAAAGGCTCTGGAAGAAGCTCTGAAGCATGCCGGCCTTCCCTATCAGATTGATGAGGGCGAGGGCGTTTTTTACGGGCCCAAAATCGACATCAAAATCAAGGACGCCATCGGCCGCCTCTGGCAGTGCACCACCGTCCAGCTGGATTTCAACCTGGCCGAACGCTTTGACCTGAGCTATGTGGGAGAGGATGGCAACTTCCACCGGCCTTTCCTCGTCCACCGGGCACTGCTGGGGTCAATGGAAAGATTTTTCGGAGTGCTGATAGAACATTACAAAGGCAGCTTCCCCTTCTGGCTGGCCCCTGTTCAGATGGTCATCCTGCCTATTGCCGACCGGCACGAAGCCTACGCCAGAGAACTGCATGAACTCTTCCAGGTGGAAGGATTCAGAGTCCAGGTCGACGATTCCAGAGAAAAGGTCAATAAAAAAATCAGACAGGCCGAGATGCAGAAGATTCCGCTGATGGCTATCGTGGGCGATAAGGAAGTCAGCGGCCGCAATCTGTCGCTCAGAATTCACGGTCAGGGAGACCGCGGCCAGGTGGCCATTGACTGGTTGATGGCCCGGTTGAAAGAACTGGTAAGCAAAAAGTCCTTAGAAATAAACTTATCATAAAAGGAGGTCAACTATTTATCATCGAGAACCCTACCGTCCGGCAAAAAGCAAGGAAAGACCACACCGGATTAATGAGATGATCAGAGCTCCGGAGATCCGGGTGATTGATGAGGATAAAAACCAGCTGGGAGTAATGCCAGTTCATCAGGCCCTGACCCTGGCCAGAGAAAGAGGACTGGACCTGGTGGAGATCGCTCCCCAGGCGTCCCCGCCGGTTTGCCGGATCATGGATTACGGCAAATTCCTCTATGAATTGCACAAAAAAGAACACGAAGCCAAAAAGCATCAGAAGCAGATTCAGATAAAGGAGATCAAATTCCGGCCGAAAATCAGCATCCATGATTACAACTTCAAGATGAAACATGTCCGGCGGTTCATAGAGGAAGGGAACAAGGTCAAGATAACAATAATGATAAGAGGAAGAGAGCGAGCTCATCCCGAAATGGCCCAGCAGATAATGGACAGAGTTCTGGCAGATGTTTCCGACATCGCCCGCCAGGACGGTGAAGTCAAGACCCACAATTGGGCCAGCACAGCACTGATAGTGCCGATAAAAACAGGAGGTAAAGATGCCAAAACTAAAAACCAACAAAGCAGCCAGAAAGAGGTTCAAGATAACAGCCAGCAAAAAGGTGCTGCACAAAAAAGCCAACAAGAGCCACATTCTGACTAAAAAGGCTGCCAAGAGAATCAGGCAACTGGGAAAACCGGCTGAGCTGAGCCCGGCTGACCGCAAGACCGTCAAGAAAATGTTGCCCTATGATTTTTAGGCAGGCTTTCCAGGCTGACTGTTGACATCACTTCGAGAAAGGAGAAGCGCCTATGCCAAGAGTAAAAAGAAGCGCTAAGAAAAGAGCCAGAAGAAAAAAGATATTAAAATTAGCAAAAGGTTACCGGGGAACAAAAAAGAGTAACTACCGCACGGCCAAGGAGACTGTGGAAAAAGGCCTGCAGTACGCCTACCGCGACCGACGGGCCCGAAAAAGAGATTTCCGCCAGCTGTGGATCATAAGAATCAAGGCTGCGGCTGAAGCCAACGGACTGTCTTACAGCCGGTTTATTAAGGGTCTGAAGTCTCTGAACATAGACCTCGACCGGAAAATACTGGCCGAAATTGCCGTCTCCGCTCCCCAGACTTTTGCCTTCCTGGTTGATAAGGTCAAGCAAGCCCAGGTCTGAGCGGGGCCATGAGCAGCCTGCTGGAAAAAATCGAACATTGCCGCCGCCTTTTCGCCGACCAGGAATCCAGGGTAAAGGAGGCGCAGGGGGTGGAAGAACTGCGCCAGCTCTTCCTCGGCAGAAAGAAAGGCCATCTGACCCTGCTGTTCGAAGAGCTTAAAACCCTGAGCCCGGAAGAAAAAAAGAGCGCGGGGCGGACACTCAATGAGCTTAAAGCCGAAATTCAGAACCGCCTGGCTGAGCTCGAGCAGAAGTTTCAGACTCCGGTCAGGCAGAAGCTGATTGACGACCTTACCCTTCCGGGCAGACAGTTATACTGGGGAGCACCCCATCCCATCACCCTTTTTCAGAGAGAAATCGAGAAGATCTTTACGGCTATGGGTTTTTCTGTGGAAGAAGGACCGGAGATAGAAACCGACTATTACAATTTCGAGGCTCTCAATTTCCCGCCCCATCATCCCGCCCGGGACAGCTGGGACACTCTCTATATAAATGACCAGCTCCTCCTCAGAACCCACACTTCCCCGGTCCAGATCCGGGTGATGAAAAAAAAGAAGCCTCCCCTCAGAATAATAATTCCAGGAAAGGTTTTCCGGCGGGAAACCCCAGACCCCACCCATCTCCCGATGTTCTATCAGGTGGAAGGTCTGGTGGTGGATAAGGGAATAACCTTCGCCCACCTCAAGGGGACTCTGGAATTCTTCATCAAGGCTCTGTTCGGAGAAAAAATCAAATTGCGTTTCCGCCCGAGCTTCTTTCCGTTCACCGAGCCCTCGGCCGAAGTGGACATAGAATGCATTGTCTGCGGAGGACAGGACCCCGCCTGCCGGGTGTGTGGCGGGAGTGGTTGGAAAGAAATCCTGGGAGCCGGGATGGTCGACCCCCAGGTTTTTAAGAATGTTAACATCGACCCGGAAGTTTATTCCGGCTGGGCTTTCGGCCTGGGAATAGACCGGACGGCCATGTTTGCTTTCCAGATTCCGGAAATCAGGCATTTTTACGAGAACGATTTAAGATTTTTAAGGCAGTTTAACCGAAGATGAAAATATCCTACGCCTGGCTAAAAGAATATGTAAACCTCAACCTCGACCCCGAGGAGCTGGCCGGCTGCCTGAACCAGATCGGACTGATGGTTGAGACCGTCGTCAAATACGAAGATGACACCGTCTGCGAAATTGAGACTTATGCCAACCGTCCTGATACCCTCGGTCACCTGGGCGTGGCCAGGGAGCTGGCCACCCTGCTGGGATTAAGCCTGAAAACCAGGAACTGGCCGCTCCGGGAACTCTCCCGGACCACATCCGAGCTGATCGATATAAACATCCTGGATCCCCAGCTCTGTCCGCGCTATTGCGGTCTGGTGGTGAAAGGAGTTAAGGTTGGCCCCTCTCCTGACTGGCTTAAAAAGCGGCTGGAAGCCGTTGGACTCAGACCGATCAACAATGTGGTGGACATCAGCAATTATGTATGCTTTTCCCTGGGACAGCCGATTCATACGTTCGACCTGAGCAAATTAAGGGGAAACAAAATCAAAATCCGGAAGGCCAGAAAGGGCGAGACCATCCGCACCCTGGAAGGCGAGACGGTGGAACTGGACCCCGAGATGCTGGTGATCGCTGACGAAACCACGCCGGTGGCAATTGCCGGGGTAATCGGCGGAGAAGAATCTGGAATTACCGAGAGCACCACTGATGTTTTCATAGAAAGCGCCAACTTCAATCCCGTTTCTATAAGGCTGACCGCCAAGAAGCTGGGGCTGAGCACCGACGCTTCCTATCGCTTCGAACGCGGGGCCGATCCCAATGCTGCTCCGACCGCAGCCGTCATGGCCGCTTCGCTGCTGTGCGAATTTGGCGGCCGGGTTTCTAAAGGCTTGCTCGACGTCTATCCGGCGCCAAGAAAACCCAGGGCCGTCAGCCTCAGATTGAGGCGGATCAACGAGCTTCTCGGGCTGGAAATCGAGCCGGAATTTGTGGTGAAGACCCTCACCGGCCTCGGGCTGAAACTCAGGGAGCAGAGCCCCCAGATCTGGACAGTCGAGATACCCAGCTTTCGGGTTGACCTGGAAAGAGAAGCCGACCTGGTTGAAGAAGTGGCCCGATTCTATGGCTACGACCTCATTCCGAGCGTAATGACCCCGGTTAAGTCATTTGAACTACCCGTTGACCGGAGAAGAGAACGGGTCTGGCGTTTGAAAGAGGTTCTCTTCCATCACGGATTTGATGAAGTCATAAATTTCAGCTTCGCCGACCCGGAAAAGGAACAGCTCTGGCAGACCGGCTGCCGTCCGATACAGCTGCAGAATCCCATATCAGCCAGATTATCAACCCTCAGAACTTCCCTTCTTCCCGGACTGGTAGAAAACGCCGTCTGGAATTTCAACCGGGAAGCCGAAGGGGTGCACATTTTTGAAGTGGGCAATATCTACTACTGGGAACAGGAAGAAACCCACCGGGAAAACCTTAACCTGGGGATTCTGACCACCGGCCTCCGGTCAGGCCGGACCTGGAAAGAGGGGGAAATGGAAACCGATTTCTTTGTCCTCAAGGGGGCGGTGGAAGACATCTGCAACTACCTGGGTTACGATCAAATGTCTTTTGAGCCGATTGAGCACCCGTTTTTTGAATCGGGTCAGGCCCTGAAAGTCCTGGTGAGAAACGAACCCGTGGGATACCTGGGCCTGCTGAACCGCAACCTGGCCAGGAGTTATGACCTGGAACGGCCGGCTTTCTGCGCCGAATTAGATTTGAATGAACTGTTGCGCAAACAGCCCCGGGTTTTCAGTTTCCAGCCGGTTCCCAGGTACCCCGGAACCAGCCGCGACCTGTCCTTCCTGGTGGATGATAGCCTTACCTACCAGGAGATTCAGCAGCACCTGCAAAAGCTCAATATACCCTGTCTGGAAAATTTCCTGATTTATGACAGGTTTCAGGGGAAAACCCTGCCGCCGGGGAAGGTCAGCTTTTCCGTGAGATTTTACTTCCGGCATTCGACCCGCACCCTTCAGACCGAAGAGGTAGACCGGGCCATGCAGGAAATAACTTCCCAACTAAAATCTACTCTTAAGATTCAGTTGAGGTAAGGAGGCTAAATTGACATCCGAGCTGGAGCGGATTAAAATACTTGAGGGTAAAATAACTCAGATTGTAGAGCATTTTTCCCGGCTTTCTCAGGAAAATGCCCGTCTGAAGGATGAGCTCAGGCACCTGAAAGCCGACAAGAAGGAGCTGGATGACAAGCTCAAGAAGCTGGGCAGCCTGGAAGACGAACTCAAGAGATTGCAGGAAGAAAAAGAAGAGATAAAGAACCGGATAGAAGCCCTGATCACTCAGATGGAAAAGCTGGGTGTATGAGAGAGAAAATAATAGAGATTGAAATTTTTGGAAATAAATACAGGATCTGCGTCAAAGGAGAAGAAGACGAGAAATACATCGGCCAGTTGACTTCTTTCGTTGATCAGAAAATGCGCGATGTGGCCGTGAAATCGAGGTCGTCGGATGTGGCTAAAATTGCCGTCCTGACCGCCCTGAACATCGCCGACGAGCTGTTCGTTTCCGAAAGCCGGATCGATCAACTGAGAGAGGCCCTTGGCCGTCTGGAGACGGAACTGGCCAGGATTGAGGATCAGGTTAAGCAACATGAAAATGATTATGAGACTCTGGAAAAACTTACCCCTTAATTCAGGAGATTTTTTATCTATTTCTTTTGATAGATTAGACCTCAAGTCTAATTGCGGGATATTTTCAGAGAGAAAAATCTGTGGCTTAGGCCACAGTCTTAAGGGGCGGAAGCTCTTTAACCTTCCAGAGTAATGGCCTGACCTCACCCCGACTCCTTTGGCCCTGTGGTCCGGTGAGGAGGTTTGATTATGAAGGCCGTACTGATTGCGGGAATTCCCCTTTTATCATTTCTGTTTCTTGTATTAATTTTTCTGCTGCTGAAAAAAAACCGCGGACTGAAAGGACTGTTGAAAGCTGAAGCCCAGGCGAAGGAAATACTGGCCCGGGCGGCCGAAGAAGCCGAAAAAATCAAGAGACAGGCTGAGGTTGACGCCCGGGAAAAAGATGCCGCCCGGCAGGCTGGGTTCGAAGCTCAGACCAGGGAAAAAAAGCGAAAACTGAGCGAGCTGGAGCGGAGGCTGATCAACAAGGAAGAGGCCCTGGAGAGGCGCTACCAGAACCTGGAGAGAAAAGAAAGAGATCTGTCGGCCAAGGAACGCCGACTGTATGGAAAAGAGAAGGAACTGGAAGTTCTGGAACAAAAAATCACCGAGACTCTCCAGAAGCAGGTTGCAGAACTGGAGCGCATTGCCGGCCTGACCCAGGAAGAAGCCCGGAATACTCTTATCAGAAAGATCGAAGACGAGGCCAAGCTTCAGGCCGTCCAGGCCATCAGGCGGGTGGAGGAAGAAACCCGGGAGAAGAGCAAGGCTCTGGCCCGGGAGATAATTTCCAATGCCATCCAGCGCTCGGCCGCCGAGCACGTGGTCGAAACCACAGTTTCGGTGGTCGACCTGCCTTCTGATGATATGAAAGGCAGGATTATTGGACGCGAAGGCCGCAACATCAGGGCCCTGGAGATGGCCACCGGGGTTGATATCATTGTCGATGACACGCCCGAAGCGGTCATCCTCTCCAGTTTTGACCCGCTGCGGCGAGAGCTGGCCAGAATGGCCATAGAAAAACTGGTGGCCGACGGACGGATTCATCCGGCCAGGATTGAAGACATCGTCGAACAGGTGAAGGCCGAACTGGAAGAAAAAATAAAACAGGAAGGCGAGAACACCCTGTACGAGCTGGGCATCCAGCATATGCATCCGGAGCTGGTCAAGTATCTGGGTAAACTGAAATACCGCACCAGCTACGGCCAGAATGTTCTGCAACACGCAAAAGAAGTGGCCATGCTGTCTGCCCTGATGGCCAAGGAACTCGGAGCCGACGTCAATGTGGCTCTACGGGCCGGACTCCTGCATGACATAGGCAAGGCCGTTGATAAGGATTATGAAGGCACCCATACCGAACTCTCGGTGGAGTTGACCAAAAAGTACGGCGAATCGGAAGCGGTCATTCAGGCTATCGCTTCCCACCACCGGGATATCGATTTTCCCTCGGTCGAAGCCGTTCTGGTTCAGGCTGCCGACACTCTGTCAGCAGCCAGACCGGGCGCCAGGCGAGAACTGCTTGAGACTTACATCCAGCGCCTGGAAAAACTGGAACAGATTGCCACTTCTTTTGAGGGCGTGGCCAAAGCCTTTGCCCTGCAGGCCGGAAGGGAAATCAGGATCATCGTCGACGCCCAGAAAGTTTCGGACGACCGGGCCATGGTCATTGCCCGTGACATCGCCCAGAAGATAAAAGACGAGCTCGACTATCCAGGTCAGATCAAAGTGATGGTAATCAGAGAGATGAGAGCGGTGGAGTATGCCAGATAAATTCGGAATCCTGTTCATTGGAGACTTAATAGGGCGGCCGGGACGACGGGCTCTGTCCCGCTTCCTGCCTGAACTCCGGAAAAAATACCAGCCCGACCTGGTGGTGGCCAACGCCGAAAACGCCGCCGGCGGCAACGGGTTGACCGAGGAAACGGGCAAGGAGCTATTCTTCCAGGTGGATGTCCTGACTTCTGGAAACCACATCTGGGACAAAAAAGAGGTCCTCAACTACATGGAAAAGGAAAACCGGCTGCTGCGTCCGGCCAACTACCCGGCGGTCAATCCCGGTCACGGTTATTATATTTACCAGAGCGAAAAAGGAATCAAAGCCGCCGTGGTCAACCTCCAGGGCCGGGTCTTCATGGAACCCATAGATTGTCCCTTTTTGACTGCCGACCGGTTGCTCCCGGAAATTTTACCGATTACTCGGATAATTATAATAGATTTCCATGCCGAGGCCACCTCGGAAAAACAGGCCCTGGGCTGGCACCTGAACGGCCGGGTGTCGGCAGTGATCGGAACCCACACCCACATTCCCACCGCCGACGAAAGAATTCTGCCCGGCGGGACCGCTTACATAACGGACGTCGGCATGGCCGGCGGCCTGAATTCCGTAATCGGCATGAAGCCGGAACAGGCACTGCAGAGATTCCTGACGGCCAGGCCCCAGCGCTTCGAACCGGCCACCGACGGTCTGATGCTGAGCGCGGTTTATATAGCCGTTGACCCGGCCAGCGGAAAGGCGTTATCAATAAACCGCGAGCTCTTAATCGAGGACCAGAGTGAAGACTGAGAGCCTGATAGTCAAGGACCGCGTTTACACGGTCAGCGAGCTGACCAGGCTGGTCCGGCTGGATCTGGAAGCGGCCTTTCCTTTTGTCTGGGTGGAAGGCGAAATCTCCAATCTGCGGCAGCCGACTTCTGGCCATTTTTATTTTACCCTCAAAGATGAAGGGGCCCAGCTTCGGTCGGTGATGTTCCGGAGCGACGCCAGCCGCATCCAGTCCGAGCTGAAAAAGAACAATCTCTCTCCCCGTTTCGAGCTTAAAGACGGAATGAAGGTTATTTGCGGGGGCCGGATCACCGTATACGAGAAGAGCGGCGAATACCAGCTGGTAGTGGAAAAACTGGAACCCCGTGGTAAAGGAGCGCTGCAACTGGCTTTTGAACAGCTCAAGGCCAAGCTGCAGGCTGAAGGCCTGTTCGACCCCAGATACAAGAAGAAGCTCCCCCTTCTACCCAAGAAAATTGGAATCGTCACCTCTCCGACCGGGGCGGCCATTCGCGATATCCTCCGAATTATCGAACGGCGTTTCAACCGGCTGCACATCATCATCTATCCGTCCCTGGTTCAGGGCGAAGGGGCCGCCCAGAACATCGCCCGGGGTCTGGATTACTTCAGTCGCCGGGATGACATCGACGTGGTAATCGTCGGTCGGGGCGGCGGTTCAATCGAGGACCTCTGGGCTTTCAACGAAGAGGTGGTGGCCAGGGCCATCTTCAACTGCATGAGGACCAAGCCGGTCATCTCGGCCGTTGGGCATGAGATTGACTTTACCATCGCCGATTTCGTGGCCGACATCAGGGCCTCCACTCCCTCGGCGGCGGCTGAAATGGTAGTCTCCAGGGAGGAAGAATTCCGGGAAAAAATCGACCATCTGCTCAGCCGTCTCTGCCAGCTGGAAAAATATTTCCTCGAGAGGCTGCGCAGCCGGATCAACCTCCTGGCAGAGGAACGCATAGTCAAAAATTTTAAATTCCGCCTGCTGAGCCTCAACCAGAGGGTGGATGAACTCGACACCCGAGCCTGGAAGGCTGTTCAGGCCAGAAAACAGTCTCTGTCTGAATTCAGGAATCGCAATCAACAGCTGAAGCAGACACTATGTCATCAGTTGCGGCTCAGACTGAACGACCTGCAGGCAAACTGGCAGCGTCTGTCCTCCTCGCTCAACAATCTTTCTCCCCTTAACGTTATCAAGAAGGGTTATACCATATGCTGGAAAGCCGGTGGCCTGCTGCCGGTGCAGAAAGCCAGCGAGGTGGAACCCGGCGAAGAAGTGATAGTCTCCTTCTACCGGGGAGAACTCAACTGCCGGGTCAACCGGGTTGACCCCCGGGTCAAGATTGAATCAAAGTTCATCAAGGAGAACCAATGAATACCAAAGGAAAAGAGATGAATTTTGAAAAAGCCCTGGCCGAACTGGAACAGATCGTCAGTAAACTGGAAAAGGGCGGTCTGGCTCTAAATGAATCCCTGGCCCTCTTTGAGAAGGGTATCAAGTTAACCAGGTTTTTGAGAACCGAGCTGGATAAGGCCGAAAAGAAAATCGAAATCCTGCTCAAGGATGAAAAGGGCGAGCTTCAGGCTCGCGATTTCATCCCGGAAGAACTGAACGCTTCCGTCCTGGAAGAGGACCAGGAAGAGGAAGAAGACGAAGAGGAAAGCTGAAAAAGACATACTTTGCTGGTTGCAATGAATAAGGATACAGAATTATATCTTGAGCAGAAACGGACCCGACTGGAAAAGGCTCTGGACTGCTATCTTTCAGCCGAAAATTCTGCTGTTTTCGAAGCCATGCGGTATGCCGTCCTGGGCGGCGGAAAACGATTCCGGCCGCTTCTGCTGCTGGCCAGCGGAGAATATTTCGGAGCCAGTGAGGAACTGCTTCTGCCCTACGCTTGTGCCATAGAATTAATCCACAATTATTCCCTGATCCATGACGACCTGCCCCTTATGGACAATGACGATTTCAGGCGGGGTCAGCCCTCCTGTCATAAGAAGTTCGGCCAGCCCCTGGCCCTTCTGGCCGGGGACGGCCTGCTGACCATGGCCTTCGAAATACTGGCTTCAGCCCCGGCTCCGGAAAATGATCCCCGGATTAAATCCCGGATAGCGGCCGAGATAGCCATGGCTGCTGGCCCCCGGGGAATGATCGCCGGTCAGTGGCTGGATATAAATTTCCAGCCCGAAAATCGCGACCCGGATGCTTACCGGGAAATGGCCTGCAGAAAAACCGCCGGTTTAATCAGAGTTTCGGCCTCGAGCGGGGCCAGACTGGCCGGCGCCCCGGAAGCTGCCATCCAGAGTCTGGAACAATATGGCACTTACCTGGGGCTGGCCTTCCAGCTCTGGGATGACCTTCAGGACCTGGCCCAGGACCAGTCTGCGGGAAAACCCTTCCGTCCCAACCTGGCCCGGATTCTGGGGACGGCACCTGCTCTGGAGCTTCTGACAAACTGGCTGGGAAAAGCGGAGGAGGCCCTGGATAGAGCCGGACTTGATTCCGATATTCTGAACTTTTTTATAAAACAGCTGCGGCCCACCCGGGAGGGTAAGACATGAGCCCGGAAAAAATTCTGCCTGGAATAAAAGGCCCCGAGGACCTCAAAAAACTGACCGTCGATGAACTGACCCACCTGGCCACCGAAATCAGAGCCAGAATCATCGAAACCGTTTCCAGGACTGGCGGGCACCTGGCTTCCAACCTGGGGGTGGTGGAGCTGACGCTGGCTCTGCATTATGTTTTCGATTCTCCGCGCGATAAGATTGTCTGGGATGTCGGGCACCAGTGTTACACCCACAAGCTGCTGACCGGCCGTCAGAAAGAATTTGCCCGCCTTCGCCAGTTCGGGGGTTTGCTCGGCTACCCCTGTCTCGAAGAAAGCCCGCATGATGTTTACAATACCGGTCATGCCTCCACTGCCCTGTCAGCAGCCCTTGGACTCGCGGTAGCCCGAGACCGGAAGGGTGAAAAGCATAACGTCATCGCCGTTGTGGGCGACGGCAGCCTGACCGGAGGAGTGGCCTATGAAGCCCTCAACCAGATCGGCCATCTTCGAGAAAGACTGATCATCGTCCTCAATTATAACGAGATGAGCATCTCGCCCAACGTCGGAGCGCTTTCCAGGTATCTTTCCTATCTGGTTTCCGGTCAACCCTATCTGCGGATAAAAGAACAGACGAAATCGGTTCTGCGGTCAATCCCGAAATTCGGCTGGCCTTTAATCCGGGCAGCCCGGGCCCTGGAAGATATGATTAAGAAAACCTTCTTTCCCGGTGTCTTCTTTGAAGAGCTGGGCATAAGGTACATCGGTCCAATTCATGGCCACAGCCTGCACAGCCTGATCGAGGCTCTGGAAAACGCCCGTAACTACCCGGGGCCCATTCTGATCCACTGTGTAACCCAGAAAGGCAAGGGCTATCGACCGGCCCAGCTCGACCCGGAGAAGTTTCACAGCGCCCCACCTTTCGTCATCGCCACCGGAGAACCCCTGAAGCCTGAAAACCGGCCCAGCTATTCACGGGTGTTCGGAGAAGCTGTGGCCGAGCTGGGTCGCACCGACCCCAGGATTATCGCCATAACCGCAGCTATGACTGACGGTACCGGGCTGAATAAGTTCGCCGAAGAAAATCCCGACCGCTTCTTCGATGTGGGCATAGCTGAACAGCACGCGGTCAATTTTGCCGCCGGACTGGCCATATCGGGACTTAAGCCTCTGGTGGCCATTTATTCAACTTTCCTGCAGCGGGCTTACGACCAGATTTTTCATGAAATCTGCCTGATGGACCTGCCAGTCGTCTTTGCTCTGGACCGGGCCGGAATAGTGGGAGAAGACGGCCCCACCCATCAGGGCACAAACGATATCGCTTACCTCAGACATCTCCCGAATATAATTCTAATGGCTCCCCGGGACGAGAATGAACTCCGGCACATGGTTTATTCCGCTTTCCAGTACCATCACCCGGTGGCCATCCGCTTCCCTAAGGGATCCGGTCTTGGGGTCCCGCCTGACAAGGAATTCCGGTTTATACCGGCCGGACAGGCCGAGGTCCTCAAACCCGGTCAGGACCTGCTGGTAGCCTACGGTAACATGGTGGCGCCAGGGCTGGAAGTAGCCCACCGGCTGGAAGAAGAAGGAATCTCACTGGCTGTGGTCAACGCCAGGTTTGCCCGACCGCTGGATGAGATTCTCCTGCCCGAACTGGCCCGAAAGGCCAGGGTCATCATCAGCCTGGAAGAAGGCGTGGTGGAAGGGGGCTTTGGAAGCGCCCTGCGAGAAATGCTCGACCGCCACGAGATTTATGGCCCGGCATTTAAATCTTTCGGTCTTCCCTCCGATGTCTATCCCCATGGAAAACCGGAAGATATCCGCAGAGTTCTCGGTCTGGACCCCGACGGCCTGGCTTCCTCCATCAGGGATTTCTACCGGAAGCAAAAACTTATTTAACCGGACCGGCATGAAAAAGACGCGCCTGGACCTGCTCCTGACCCGGAAAGGCCTGGCCGCCAGCCGGGAAAAAGCGCAGGCTCTGATTCTGGCTGGCCGGGTGTTCGTCGATAACCAGCCAGCCCTTAAACCCGGACAGCAGGTTTCTCCCGAGGCGCAGGTCTCGATCCAGGAGCTCTTCCCTTACGTCAGCCGGGCTGGAGCCAAACTGGAACAGGGATTGCGCGTCTTTAAGATACCCGTCGAGGGCAAGCTGGCCCTTGATATCGGCTCCTCCACTGGCGGCTTCACCGATTGCCTGCTGCAGGCGGGAGCCAGAAAAGTCTATGCCGTCGATGTTAATATCAAACAGCTCGACTGGAAGCTCAGGCAGGACCCGCGGGTAATAACTCTGGAGAAAAATGCCCGCTATCTTCAGCCTGAAGACCTTCCTGAAAAGCCCGACCTGACAGTCATCGATGTTTCGTTTATCTCGGTTCTTAAAATACTTCCGGCCGTAAGAAAGATAATGACTTCGGGAGAGGTTCTGGTTCTGATCAAGCCCCAGTTTGAAGCCGGTCGAAATCAGGTCGGCAAAAAGGGTATAATCAAGGACAGCCGGGTCCACCAGGAAGTTCTGGAGAAAGTCCTGTCCTCTGCCGGACAGATGGGTTATTCGGTCCAGGGCCTGCTGGCCTGCGAGACTCTGGGCCAGAAGGGAAATCGGGAATTCCTGGCCTGGTTAAGGATAGGGCCCGGTGGCTTGAGCCCGGAGATGCTGAGAAAAAAAATTCAGGAGATTCTGCCCGATGGCAACCAGACAGAAAATTAAACGAATTGGCCTGGTTATCAAACCCCATGCCCCCGGCGTTAACCGGGTTCTTAAGGAAATAATCTCCTTTCTGAAAACCAGCAAGATTGAACCGCTGCTGGAAAAAATCGCCGCTGAAAAAATCGGATTTAAGGGCGGAGAAGAGCGTGATAAGCTGGCTGAATGCTGTCAGGCCCTGATCGTTCTGGGTGGAGACGGCACCCTGCTCAGCATTGCCCCACAGGCAGCCCGGGCCGGCATTCCGGTCATCGGCATCAACCTGGGCCGGCTGGGCTTCCTGACCGAAATACCGGTGGGCGAAGCTCTACCCGTTCTCAAGGCTTTCATCGAGAACAAAAACGGTTTCATCAGCCGGCGCAGTCTGCTGCAAATTGCTTACGGAGACAGGCAGGATATCTGCCTGAATGATGTCGTCCTGAACAAGTCCGCCCTGGCCAGAATGATTGAACTGTTAATTTTCATAAACGGCCAGGAAGTTACCCGGCTTAAGGGTGACGGACTGATCCTTTCCAGTCCCACCGGTTCGACTGCCTATTCACTTTCGGCCGGCGGCCCAATAGTCCATCCGGGAATTGAATCAATCATCCTGACACCAATCTGCCCCCATACGCTTTCCTTCCGGCCGCTGCTGATTCCTTCCACGGTCGAGGTGAGAATCAAGCTGCTAACACCCGAGGAGAAAGTTTACCTGACGATTGACGGCCAGAGAGGGGAAACCATACCGAGAAATGCGGTTATAAAAGTCAAAAAATCCGACCTGTCCCTGCTGCTGGTGACCTCACCCCGGCGAAGTTACTATCAGCTGGTAAAAGAGAAGCTGGGCTGGGCCGAATAGAATCTTCCCGAAAGCCTCAAACCCCGCCTTCCGGCCCGGTATCTTCAGAAGAACGTGCTGATTGATTTTTCTCCGCCGGCCAGCTATCATTTTTTCTTATGGTTGAAAAATTCCGAGTGGCCATGGTAACGCCGGAGCTGGCGCCCTATGCCCGATCGGGCGAGCTGGCCGAGGCCGTGGCCGGCCTGGCCCGGTTTCTGGCCCGATCCAGCCTCGAGGTCAGCGTTTTCCTCCCCCATTACCGCCGGCCTGAAATTGAATCTCTCCGCAAAGAAATAATCGCCGAAGAACTTCAGGTGCCGGCAGGAGAGAAAAAGTTGCCGGCCACTATCTGGCGCTCAGAACAGGATCGCTATCTAATCTATCTGGTCGACCAGCCAAAATACTTTCACCGCGACTACATCTATGGTTCACCCCAGGGAGATTATCCCGACAACGCCGAGCGCTTCATTTTTTTCAACCGGGCGGTCTGTGAATTCCTGGCCGGAAACCGTCTAAAGTTTGACCTCATCCACTGTCACAACTGGCCGGCCAGCCTGGTGCCAATGCTCCTCAAATCAATTTACCAGAAAAAACCATCGCTTAAGAACACCGCCTGCGTCCTGACCATACACAATTTTTCCTACCAGGGTGAATTTCCGGCCGAATCTCTCAGGTTGACCGGGCTCGACTGGAATTACCTGAATTCCTATCAGCTGGCTTTCAAAGGAAAATTCAGTTTCCTCAAGGCTGGCATTATCTTTGCCGATGCAGTCAACACCGTCAGCCGGACTTATCGGGAGGAAGTTCTGGCTAATCGGCCCGATATCTGTTCCTTTTTCTCCAGGAAAAGTAAACCAATCTATAGCCTTCGCAACGGCATAGATGGGGAAGAATGGAATCCAGCCACTGACCCTCTCCTTCCAGCTAATTTCAGCCCGGAAAACCCCTCGGGCAAGGCTCTCTGCAAGAAACAGCTTCAGAAAGAGCTTCAACTTTCAGGTGGAGAGACCCTGCCTCTGGTGGCGGTCGTCGGTTACCTGACCAGACTGAAGGGAATAGACCTGGTACTGGAGGCCGCCGGGGCAATCATTTCTTCAGGCTGTCAGCTGGTGGTCGCCGGTCAGGGAGAAGAAAAATACGAAAGGGCGCTGGCCGAGCTGCAGAATACCTATCGAGGCCGCCTGGCTTTCTGGCGAGAATTCAGCGCCAGCCTTTACCATCAGGTGCTGGCAGGAGCCGACCTGCTCCTGGTGCCCTCTCTGGAAGAACCGAGCGGATTGATTCTGATGCAGGCCCTGCGTTACGGGACAGTGCCGGTGGTCAGGGCCACCGGGGGCCTGCGCGAAACAGTTCAATCATTTTCTCCCGGGGATGGAACGGGGACCGGATTCGTTTTCGAAGATTATTCAGCGGAGGCCTTGATCCGGGCTCTCTCCCAGGCTCTACAAATCTATGCCAGCCCGGAACTGTGGCCCCTGGTGCGGGCTAACTGTCTTAAGGCTGATAACTCCTGGTCCAATCCGGCCAGGAAATACAGGCTTCTTTACCGAAAAGCTATGAACTTAAAACGTGGAGGCAACCAATGAGCAGCAACCTGATTCAGGCCACCGATGCCACTTTCGAACAGGAAGTTATCAAGTCCAGCCTGCCGGTCCTGGTCGACTTCTGGGCACCCTGGTGCGGGCCCTGCCTGATGGTGGCTCCGGCCATAGAACAGATAGCCGAGACTTACCGCGGACAGCTCAAGGTGGTCAAGGTGAATGTCGATGAAAACCCTGAGGTCTCGATCCGCTATCAGATCATGAGCATTCCCACTCTCATTCTTTTCAAAGATGGCCATCCGGTCGACTCAGTGGTCGGAGCCCTGCCCAGAAAACAGCTGGAAAACTTCCTGTCAGGGCATCTGACTCAGGCCTGAACTGGCTGCTCCTGTTCTTTTTCCCTTGCCGTCTGGAGAGAATCCAGATATTCATTCAGGACGGCGGCCAGCTCAGCCCCCCAGAGTGTTATGACCAGAGAGGCCGAGATCCAGAGAAGAAAGAATATTACCGAGGTCAGGGTCCCGGCCAGGATTTTCGAGAGCACAATTCCCACGGCCGAGAAATGGATAACATAAAAGGCAAAGCCTCTTTTAAAAATCTCCCAGAAAAAGGCGGTGACGGCCGCGGCCAGCAGGGCGCTGCGGGTATGAACCCTGGTTTCTGGAATGAACTTATACAGGGTAAACAGAAAGAGCAGGGTCAACCCGTAGGGCAGGAAATACTGGAAAAAGAAGTTATTGATAAAGGTAATGAGCTGGGGATTTATAAACTCGGCCACAACTTCACTTTCCCGGAGAGATTTCTGCAGACCGGTCCAGATGGCGGTTATGGAAATTGATAACAGCAGAATGATGGCGATGATCATCATCACCACATACTCTATCAACCGATTGTAGAAGAAGGATTTATGGTACTTGGCCCGGAAAATCTGATTGAGGGTGGTGATCAGGTTAGAAAAAAGAAAGGAAGCCGCCACCAGCGAGCCTACCAGGCCAAACCAGCCCAGATTGGACAGACTGCCTCCTAAAACCTGCAACCTCTTGAAAAAGGCCGGGTCCATCCTGGCAAAAAAGTCTTCCGTGAAGATGTTGAGGCTGCGCACCACCAGCTCGGAGCTACCCAGAACCCTGACCCCGAGGTAATAAAAAAGGGCGACCAGCGGAACCACGCACAGCAAAGAAAAATAGGAAATCACTATGGAAGCAGTCCAGCAACGGTCGTCATTAAACCGCTTGAAAGAACTGAGTAATATCTTCAGAAAATTAAGAGCCATCTACTCTCTTTTGAGGCCCGGGCTCATGAATAGGCGCCCCACTTAACCATGAGGATGATGATGGTGATGAGCAGAGCGTAGATAACCAGGGTCTCAATGAGAACCAGGCCGAAAATCAAAATGCCCCGGATGCTCTGCCCGGCAGCCGGATTGCGGGAAATGCCCTCACAGGCTGAAGAGATGGCTTTCGCCTGACCATAGGCTCCGGCTATGACCGCCAGGGTGATGACTCCGGCGCCCACAATGATCGATAGTTTGAATAGCTCGGCTCGGGCCGGGTCTACAGCCTGGGCACTCAGCGGACTGAGTGTCAGAACCAGAAGAAAAATCATCAGACCGACTAACTTACCTCTCTTTGACATTCAAAATCTCCTTTTCATTATTGTTCTTCCTCATGGGCAACTGCCCCGGCGATATAAATGCAGGTCAGCAGGACAAAAACGTAGGCCTGAATCACTGCGGTAAAAATGGCAATGGCCATAAAAGGCAGAGGTAGAAGGTAGGGAATTATCGAAGCAATTATCAGAATCAATAGTTCCTCAGAAAAAATGTTGCCAAAAAGACGCATGGACAGCGAGACGGGGCGCGAAAAATGGCTGATAATCTCGATCGGCAGAAGCAGCGGCGCCAGAAAGGGATTGGAGCCGGTAAAATGCTTCAAGTAACCCAGCAACCCCTGGGTTTTGACGCCCTGCCAGTGATAATACAGCCAGACGACCAAGGCGCAGCCAAGAGTGACATTTAATTTGCTGGTTGGCGACATGAACCCCGGGATCAGCCCCAGCAGGTTAGAGGTCATTATAAACAACCCGACGGTGGTCACCAGAGGCAGATATTTTTTCCCATTCTCTCCTATGGTATCAACAATCAGCCCCTCAAAAAAATCAATCAGGCTTTCCAGAACCACCTGGGTTTTGCCCGGTATCATTTGTACCCGCCGGCCGGCCAGACCCAGTAACACTGACAGGAGAATAACCACTATCAGGGTCATAACCAGGTAATCGGGGAGAAGATGACCCGGGTCCTTCACCCGGAGCCCGAACAGCCCCAGAAGGACAGCCAGGGGGCGACCCAGGACCAGGTTGAAAAAGTCGACGAGGGGTAAGCTGTGTTCTAATCCTTCCATTGCTTTGCGCGGGCCAGAATTCTGACCGCCTCCGCCATAATTGCGACCACAACAAGCGAGAAACCGCCGGCCAGAGCCAGAACCCGGCTCCTGAAGAAAAGGATTATAGTCAAAAAGATAAGGCAAATCAACAGCAGTCTCAGGCTGTAAAAAACAAGAGCCCGTCGCCAGAGGCCGACCCGACCCGCCTGTAAGTAATTATCTACAAAGGACTTAATGGAGATGAAGCTCACGGTCGCCAGGGCTGCCCCGGCCAGCACCAGCGCCCCCGTCACCGCCTCGAAAAGAAGGGCAGTCATTACGCCCGCCACCAGACCCAGGATGATGGTGACCCGGGGGATGCGTCGGACCGAGGGTTCCAGCCAATCGGTGTTCGTCATGGGCTTTTTTCAATTTTAACCGGCCGGCAGAAGATAATCAATCAGTTTTCGGTGGTTTCTCTACCGGCTTTTCGTTTTCTAAAAGATATCGCCTTATACCCCGGAAAAGATTCAACAGACCCGAAGCCACCCCCAGCAGCAGCCAGGTTAAAAGCATCCAGGGCTCGGTTTTAAGCCAGCGGTCGAGCAGATAGCCGATGACCAGCCCGACAGCGATGGAAGAGGGAAGTATCATCACCAGCGAAGAAATCTCCGCCAGCTTTTTAAGGTCGGCTTCTCTGGGTATTCTCACTCAAGACCTTTTTAGATAATTATATCTTATTTCCCGGGGTCTTTAGCAAGGACTGAACCACATACCTTGCTTTATAACCAGGAATCAATTAAAATTTTAAAATAGGTAAGAGAGAGCTGAAGATGAGCCGCGCCTTGGAATCCAGCCAGCCGATTCTTTCCCGGAGCCTGCTCGTATTCTGTCTGCTGGCCATTTTGGCCGGAAACCAGCTTCCAGCCCAGCAGGTTGCTGCTGGCTCTTCACAGGTTGACCCCTTTTACCTTAGGCTGTTTGATGACGGACTCGCCGCTTTCAACCGGGGTGATTTCGAAGAGGCCTTCGAAAGCCTGAAAATCGCTGCTTTTGGACTGCTGGACGAACCGGACCTGCTGGGAGAAGCCTTTGTCTATCTAACTTTGTCGGCCTATAATCTTAAGAAAACTGAACAGGTTGAATATTATTTAAGGGAAATTTCCCGGTTCAAATTAAATAACCGTATCCGCAGTTCCAGACTGCCAGAAAAAATCAAGGACCAGTTCGCCAGAATTCAATCCAGCTTCAAAAACGGCCTGACCGGTTGAGCCTTAATCAATCTATCTTCAGACCGAGTGCCCGGGCAACCTGTTTGTCTGGAACTGCTCTTCCCTTCTTTCTGTAAACCAGTCCGAAGCTCCCGTCAAATTCCCACATGGCCCAGCTCAGGCCATACTTCTCCAGCGCTGTCCGGACGTCGCGAATCCAGGCTACCCGATAAAGCGGCAGACAGTAGGTCCGGTAGGCCCCGAACTCGTTGCAGATCAACCTGACCCGGTGCCGGGCCGCCCATTCGGCCGCCTGCCTGATCCTGTCCTCGATCCTGGCCGCGTTCCAGCTTTCCTGACCATAAGCTTCCAGAGCTTTTTTCAGGTCTTCCGCACCAACAAGAGACATCGCTTCCCGGACCGCCTCAGGAGAAGAGGGATAAGGAACGCGCCTCAACTTCTTGACCAGCTCCGAACTCCAGTGCGCTCCCTGATGGGTGAAAATGTGCGGTTCGTAAAAATGAAAACAGTACCAGAGGTTCGGGTCATCGAGTGGTTCCAGTGTCAGCAGGGTAGACAGATTCGACCAGAAAGCTCCGGTGGCCAGGATGGTATGCTGGGGAAGCCTGGCCCGTATCCGGGCAATTAACTGTTTCTGGATGGGTGGCCAGCGATATTCTTCACCCAGGAAGACCGGTTCATTCATTGGTTCCACAATCAGCCAGTCCGGGTCGAATAAGGCCAGTTTTTCAGCCAGTTTTTCCCAGAAAACAAAAAACTCTTCGGTAAAAGTCGCATCTTTGCCCAGGGGGCCGGAATAATCAGACCCCCCCTCCTCCTGGGAAATGCTGTGCAGGTCAAAATTTACCGCCAGCCCGTTTCTGATGATTTTCTCCAGCCCGGCCAGTAAAAGTTCGAGGGCCTCTGGTTTCAGTTTGTCTTCCCTGTCCGCAGCATAGATATTTGCCATATCGACCGGAACCCGAACATAGGTCAGGCCCAGTTTCCGTATCAGCTCCAGGTCCCGGTCAGAATATTTTTTTTCCAGAGGTTTAAGCGGCCCGCGATTAAGCCAGAACCAGTATGGCAGGTTTATCCCTCTGGAGAAACGCCGGTAGCGGGCCTCATCGGCCGCTTCATCCCGGGCCAGGAGCTGGCCGGAAATTGAAATAACCATGGCCAGCACAAGGAATAATAAAAAGACCCGTCGCCCGTCAGTACCGTGACCATTCTTTCTCATCATGGCCTCCATCTCCCGATTATGTGGCGAGGAAGCATCAGGTGAGCCTCTTCAGTTCTGCCGGTCTAATTCGGCCAGCTTTGATTCCAGGCTGCCAGTCTGTTTATAATTCTGCTGCCACCTTTTCTTTAATTTATCCAGAAAGCCAGGGTCGACAGCGGCAATCCTTTTTATGTTCTGCCGCAGCCAGTCTTTTTCCCCTGGTTCCAGCAGTGGCCATTGTTCCAGAAACACCAGGGTAACATTGAGAAACAGGAACTCGTTATAAGGATGACGCCGCAGCGCTTCCCGGCAGAGCAACCTTCCCTTCCCGGCATATGTCAGGAGCGGATAATTATAAAGAAAATAGACCTTGCTCAGCTCCCAGAAAAAAGAATAGTCAACCGGGTTGCCGGCTGCAGCCCGCTGCAAATCCTGCCGGGCTGCGTCCAGAAAAGGTTCGCTGCGTTCGACCTGGCCGAATTCGATTTCTGCCATCGCCCGCTGCAGATGCAGCCGGCCCAGCTCAGCCTGGAAAATCGGAAGCGGATAATGTTTTACGGCTTTTTCCAGGCGGTCCTCCAGAACCGGGAAGTTACTTTCCAGGCTCCTGATCTTCTTCCGGTCTTCCTGATAACGGAAATAATTCCGGTACCCTGAATAGAAGGCAACTGAGGCGAACAGAGCCAGAAAACTACCGGCCATCGCTATACAGCCAAAGATTTTTTTCCGGTATTGCTTCGGTCCGGCGCTCGCCTTCATGGCCGATCCTCCTTTTTTTCCAGAACAAGCGGAGCTCTTACCGCCAGGACAAAAAGGCTCAACCAGACGAGGGCATTGCCGGGCATTCTAAGGCTGAAGTCCGTCAGACTGTGGAAAAGGATGGCAAAAACGCCCATCAGCGCCCCCAGCCCCACTCCCTTGGCCAGGGGGTCCCGGCTCTTAAGCCAGCGGCCTAAAGCCAGGGCAAAACCCAGAAGAGCCGCCAGGATCAGAGCCGTGCCGCCTACCAGACCTGCTTCAGCCAGCATTTCCAGAAAGTCATTATGGGCATGGGTGAGGATGACATTGAAATCCTTCTGCAGGTAAGGATTTATCGCCTGAACATAGGTCCCCAGGCCACTCCCCAAAAGAGGATAGTCAGCGATTAGATCCAGGGTAAAAGTGTAAAAAAGGAGGCGGTGTCGGTCGAAGAATCCTCCCTGGGCAAACCTCTCCAGAACAGGGCCAATCCCGACGAGCACCACTCCCAGCAGCACCAGGAGCACCACCGCTCTGACCAGTCTTCTTTCGGTTTTCTGCCGGCCGGAAATACTGGTCAGCGAAAGTACAAACAGTGTCAGGAAAAAAGTGACAATGAAAATTATGATCCCAGAACGACAGCGGGAAAAAAATAGGCCCAGGCCAATAACCAGAGGGGGAATGATGAAAAGCAGCGACTTCTGGAACTGCTCCTGTCCGAACCTGACTATTTTCTGCCTCCAGCTCAGACCGGGCTTCAAAGAAAAAAATTCCGAACGGACCAGAAAGTAGCCCAGGCTCAGGGGGAAGAGCATTTCCAGAAAAGCCGAATAATGGTCACGATTGACAAAAGTACCAAAAGCGCTGCCGGAATAATACCGGTTAACCCAGTTGAAAATGCGATTTGTCCCCCCAAAAAACTCCGACAGGCCGTAGAGGGACTGGAATAGACCGGAGCTCACAAGGGTAAAAGTCAGGCCCTTGATTCTGGACCGGCTATTAAGGGTCCGGCTCAGCAGGAAAGCGAAAACTCCGTAGGAAAGATACCTGAGCAGTTCATAGGCACTGGCCCAGGGAGAAAGGGAAAAGGTCTGGTACCGGACTTCCGATAAGCCCGCCTGGACCAGAGAATGACGCCAGGACCAGGCCGCCGGAGAGATTACTCGGACCAGTGATTCCGGCCAAGGAATCAGCTGCAACAAGGCTACCAGGGAAAAAAGGCCAAGGAGAAGACAAACCACACGGAAATATCTGCGCTCCCCTGACGGATTATCTACCGGCTCCGGCTTCAGCCAAGTTATCAGGCTGACCAGAAACAGGATCCAGACCGTTACTTCCAGACTGAGGACGGCCCACTCAATGTTGCCTCCGAAGGGAAGCGGCAGAAGCCAGAGCAGCAGGCAAAGCGCAACGAATATAAAGCTATCCATCCTGATTTTCTGCAGATTATTATAAGCCAGCTGAATTTATAAGGGTAGAATATTCTTTCGCAGAGCGCCTGAGCAGTCAGAGGTGTCCGGTCAGCCAGGCTCTTTTACTTTTTGGAAGGAGAAGCTTCTTCCTTACCTTCCAGCAGCTTGAAGGTTCCATACAGGGCCAGGGTGGTGGCAACCATCAGGACGGCTACGCCCACCGGAGTCTTAAAAAAGGAAACTTTTTCCTTTTCCGTGGGTTCGACATTTTCCTGGCTCAGGCCTGAGGCCATCCCGGCTTTGAGGGCCAGCGACAGCTTGCCGATTTCTCCGCCCTTAACAACCATTATGTAGGGGAAATTGTAATCGCCGTCAGGTGCGGTTATGCCGAGAATGTACTTGCCTTCTTTCAGCTTATCAAGCCGGTAGGAACCGCTGGCATCGGTCGGGGTGCTGACGTATTCTTTGCCATCATCCACGTTTCGAACTTTAATGACCGCATTCTGAACCGG
>Ga0172366_10000261_pt1 | contig 35844 bp, 32 predicted proteins | sample LakKivSesite69cm_FD_114533 | JGI IMG/M metagenome (GOLD analysis project Ga0172366, IMG submission 114533) | Sediment microbial communities from Lake Kivu, Rwanda - Sediment site 69cm | ecosystem: Environmental > Aquatic > Freshwater > Lake > Sediment | place: Rwanda: Western Province, Lake...
CGGAAAGCAGCCTCATAAATAGCATCCTCACCAGCCATGGCACCAGTGTGTGATGAAGCAGCTTTAGCACCCTCCTTGAAACGTCCTGATTTGATAACAATAATAGGTTTTATTCGAGCGAAACTCTTCGTAGCACTCATAAATTCCCTAGCATCAGTTATAGACTCGATATACAGAACTATGCTTCTGGTGTGGATATCCATACCAAAGTAATCGATGAGATCACCGAAATCCACATCAATCATAGAACCAACAGAAACGAAAGAACTGAAACCAACTTTTGCAGACTGAGCCCAATCAAGAATAGCGCCACAAACAGCGCCACTCTGAGAGAAAAGCGCTATACTGCCTCGCTCAGGGTTGGAGCCAATAAAAGTTGTATTCAAATTAAGATAAGGCATGATAAAACCGACACAGTTCGGACCAACAATTCTCATACCATACTTATTTTTGATTTCCATTAGTTTGTCTTCAAGAGCAACACCTTCTGCTCCTACCTCCTTAAAACCAGCTGAGATAATCAAAATACCCTTAATGCCTTTCTTGCCGCATTGCTCCAAAACATCAGGAACAACTTTTGCTGGAGTCAAAATAATAGCTAGGTCAACTGTTTTGGGTAGATCCGTGACAGATGGATAAGCCTGCACACCCAGAATACTCTCATGTTTTGGGTTCACAGGATATATAACGCCATCGTAACCAGATCCTATAAGATTACGGAAAACTCTATAACCCGCAGAGCCAGCAGTAGCTGAAGCTCCGATAACAGCTATACTTTTTGGCTTAAAAATTTTGTCAAGATTCTCAACGCTCATAAACAACCCACCCCATTCAAACAATGGGCAGGGGGGCTATATCAAAATACTTATAATAAGCTTATCGACCCAAAGGATTTAAAGAACCCAATACGGATTAAGTATACCTTTCAACTCAAAAACCAACCTATCCACTTCTGTAACTCTTGGATCAGGTATTTCATCCTCTTTTATGTAATCCTCCCTGCCCAAAAGACCGCACATAACATTGTAATAAGATTGAACACTACCAGAGCTATTATATCCACCGCCTAGAAGCACCAAGAGTCTATTGCACCCAGCAACAGATATCTCACGCATCTTCTTAGCCATATGATAATATGCCTGATATGTCAAGAAAATATCTGCCAACGGGTCATCATGATGCGTATCAACACCAGACTGATAGATTATAACCTCTGGGCTAAACTGATCAGCTAATTTTGGTATAAGGTCACTAAAAGCCTTAAGGTAACTCTTGTTGCCAGTACCAGGCGGCAGAGGAAGATTCACAGTAAACCCCTCTCCTTTGCCTTCGCCAATCTTTTCTATACTACCAGTACCAGGATACAATGTTCGTCCATCCTGATGGAACGACACCTTGAGTACAGTCGGATCAGAATAGTAAATCTCCTGAGTACCGTTCGCATGATGCACATCAACATCAACAATCATGAAACGCTTCAATCTATGTTTTTGTCGTAGATATTCTATAGCAACAGCTATATCATTAAAAAAACAAAAACCGGAAGAACTACTTTTTCCGGCGTGATGAAAACCAGCAAGAGGATTCACCATACACTGATATCCACCAAACAGTTTTTCACCAGCCAAAATCGTACCACCAGCTGCAAGACTAGCAATCTCAAAGATACCAACAGGTGCTGGTGTATCAAGTGAGAGCATGCCACCGGTGCGACTCAACTCCTTGATTTTATTGACATACTCCTTGGTATGCACACGTAATAAATCTTTTTCACTAGCCTGCGTGGGTGTAAAAACCTTAACATTATCAAGAACACCTTTTTCTTTTAAGAGATCCATTGTTTTCCCTGGTTTGTCACCTACTAATGGGTGGTCTACACCCAAATCGTATTTGTTGTAGTCTTCATGGTAGACTATGCCAGTTTTCATTTAATTTCTTCCCTTTATGTAATAACAAGAGGAACCCTATCTTGTTCAGCTATATAATTTTAGTTTTTCTTTTGAAAGTCCTTGAGTATCCATAACATTTTGGTTTTATACCATCAAATATAGGTAAATTACCAATAACTTTAAATAATGCAACTGATATATTAAATTATATGCCAATGTGTCTCATGGCCTTTGACAAAATGGGGAAGTTAATATGAAAAATAAAAAACAATCACAAAAAAAGATGCTAGTATTATTCGCGATGATTACACTGATTACAATCGGAATTTTTAGCAACTGCGGCTGCTTAGGAAAAAACGAAAATACAATAAAAATTGAAGGCGCATTTGCATTAACACCAATGATAGAAAAGTGGGCATCAGAATACCAAAAAATCCATCCAGAAATAAATATTGACATAAATGCAAATGGCGCAGGCGCAGGAATGGCAGACGCTTTAAAACGTATTGCAGATATCGGTATGTTTTCTAAGGCAGTTAATATATCAAACATAAAACAAGGCGCATTCTGGGTATCTGTTGCAAAAGATGCAGTTGTCGCAACAATCAATTCTGACAACCCCGTCATTGATATAATTCTGGTCAAAGGTGTCACAAAACAACAATTTAAGGATATCTTTATAACAGGAAATATAACAACATGGGGGCAACTCGTTGGTAATGATAGCATCACAGATCCTATCCATCTCTTCACGCGATCAGATGATTGCGGAGCAGCTGAAACATGGGCGCTATATCTTGGGAAATACAAACAACTTGATTTGACGAATGCGGTAGCAAATGCAGTGGAAAAAGGGCGGGTAGGCGCAGCAATAAACGGAGATAATTCACTGGCCGCACAAATCCAAAGCGATAGACTAGCAATAGGATACAACAACATAGGCTATGTATACACCAAAAAAATTGATACAGAAACAGTTGTACCAGCAGATGCAATAGTACCAATTCCTATCGATATAAATGAAAACGGTATATTAGATGAAAACGAGAGCGTATATTCAAGCCGCTCTTCAATTGTAACTGCAATAAACAACTATGTCTATCCATCACCACCAGCACGACCACTTCACCTTGTAACTTTACATAATTTCACCGGCATAGTAAAAGATTTTGTCTACTGGATATTAACAGAGGGACAGCAATATGTTCTTGATACAGGCTACGTACCATTGCCAACTGAAACAATTATTGATCAAATAAGTTACCTTGAGAATGGAACCAGACCAGAGATGCAAATAAATTAATTCTAAATATTAAAAATTTAATAAAGAATCTGGTAATATGAATGCGAGAAAATTGCGTGACTTTATTGGTACAAAATTGATGCTAATAGTCACGCTATTTACCTCTGCTCTATTTTTCGCTATATTCCTTCTTTTATTGTTTAGATCTGCATTAGTTTTACAAACTGAACCAATCACGGACATACTATTTTCTTCAACATGGCATCCTGACAATGGCCAGTTCGGTCTCGCTCCGATTATAATTGGAACGATGTTAACTACAGGAATCGCTCTTATAATAGCGATCCCAATATCTCTACTGAGCGCCATCTATATCGTTGAATATGCGCCTAGGCGAGTAAGAAAAACAATAAGACCATTTATCGATGTTCTTGCTGGTGTCCCTTCAGTCGTATATGGATTATGTGCTTTTCTTTTTCTGGTGCCTTTAGTAAAAGATTTTATTGCACCATGGTTTGGTGTACAAACTACAGGTCTCTGTATATTTACTGCTTCAATTACCTTAGCGATTATGGTATTTCCAATCATAATCTCTTTATGTATCGAATCTTTCGATGCGATTCCAACTGCATTAAAAGAGGCATCACTCTCTGTTGGAGCCACCAAATGGGAAACAGTAAAAAAAGTTGTCTTGCGCGCTTCTGCCCCAGGTGTTATCGCTGCTATTTTACTTGGTTTTGGGCGGGCATTTGGTGAAACTATCGCAGTCAACATGGTAGTAGGTGGTATTCCTATCGTCCCTAAATCGTTGTTCCAACCAGGAGAGACACTCGCATCTCTGATTGCATCAAAATACGGTGAGTTAATGGCTATTCCTCTCCAAGAATCTGCCCTTATGCTAGTTGCATTAATCTTATTTGTTGTTGTCTTTTTATTTAATATTCTCGGTGTCCTAGTTTTGAGAAGAGCAAAAAAGAGGTGGAAATATTGAATAAACGTATCATTGAAGAAAAACTGTTTAAAGTTCTAATGATACTTTCCTTATGTATTGTATTGGGAAGTCTGTTCATAATCTTTGGTCTAGTAATCTTCAATGGTGCCTCATCAATGAGTCTTGAAATGATTACACAGACGCCAAAATCTGGAGATGTTCTTGGCGGAGGTATATTGAATGGAATTCTTGGTTCCCTGTTCCTTGCTTTTCCTGCTACGGGTATCGCATTTTTAATTGGGATAATGATTGCGCTTTATCTACAGAAAGATTTTACCCCATCGTGGTTTTCTAATTTCGTTAGATTTACTCTCGATATCCTATGGGGTGTTCCTTCTATAGTTTATGGTATTTTTTGTCTCATGATTATGATATATCTTGGTGTAGGATCCTCACTACTCGCAGGAATCGTTGCCCTCACTTTACTTGAAATTCCAATAATCACCAGATCCATGGACGAGTCGATAAAAATGGTTCCAGTTGGTTTAAAGGAAGGAGCATACTCCTTAGGATCAACAAAATTTGAAACTGCCGTGAAAGTTCTAAGAAGACAGGCATTTCCAGGAATACTCGCAGGAGTTCTTCTGGGGCTTGGTAGAGGCATAGGCGACGCAGCATCTATATTATTTACTTCAGGCTTTTCGAATCGTATTCCCTCATCAATTTTCGACTCAACAGCAGCTCTACCAACAATGATTTTTAACCTTTATTCCCTCCCATCAGGTCAACCAAAAGCATATGCTGCAGCCTTCATACTTTTAGTTATAGTATTAGTGATTAGTGTATCCTCGAGATTACTAACAAGAAGATTTAAAAAACATGTTATAAAATAGAAGGAGTTTGTATGAAAGAAACCCAAATTGAAACAAAGAATTTGAACGTATATTATCACAAACACAATGCGCTTCAAAATGTAGATATCAAGATTCCAGCCAAAAAACTCACAGCAATAATTGGTCCTTCAGGATGCGGAAAAACAACTTTATTGAAATCATTCAATCGATTAATTGAGATACTAGATGAAGTAAAAATCTCAGGTGAAATACTTGTTGACGGTAAAAACATACTTGTTCATAAAGAAAGTGAAATACCAGATATAAGAAAAAAAATGGGGTTGCTTTCCCAGAAGCCATATCCCCTGCCCATGTCAATTTATGAGAATGTTGCATATGGTTTAAGAATTCATCATAAAAAAAAGGGAAAAGAGCTTGATGATATAGTTGAACGTTGTCTTAGCGAGGTTGGTCTCTGGAGGGAGGTAAAGGATAGACTTCATGATCCTGCCACGAGACTGTCAGTTGGACAACAACAAAGATTGTGTTTGGCAAGAGCGATTGCTGTACAACCAGAAGTACTATTATGTGATGAACCAACATCTGCTTTGGATCCGGTTTCAGCACAACAGATCGAAAAATTGCTTCTAAAACTCAAAACACAATTTACAGTCATACTTGTGACACATACCTTGCGCCAGGCAAAAAGAGTTGCTGACTACGTTATATTCATGTATTTCGGCAAGGTTGTTGAACAGGGACCAGCCGATGAAGTTTTTAATAACCCAAAGACACCTGAAATGAAAGCATATCTTGGGGGAGAAATAAGTTAAAAAACTGAAGTATCTACCAAATTATATTGGTATAATAACAAAATATTTGAATATTAACTATATTAGTAATATTTGGGGATATAATCATGAAAGTTGATTTAGATGAAGTAAAATGTATCAAAGAAACAGCAATAACAATTCGTGGCTCAAGACGGAGAATAACAGTACCCTCAGAGGTTGTTGAATTACTTAAACTTAAAGATGGCGATAAGCTACGTTGGGTTGTTCTAAGAGACGGTACAATAAGTATTCAGAAAGTCAAGAATTAATAGATTTTTTCTAAAAAGCCTGGTTTACTTGATTTACCCTCCAAATTTTCAGTTCAGAGGTTCAAATCCCTCCCCTATACTTTTAATTGTTTTTATTAAGAAAATAATAGATTTTAAATAAGGAAACTAGATAAGTGGAATCAAAATATTATCAGATACTATTAAAAAATTATATATAGTATAACGACTTAACAATAGTTAATTTACGTGTGATATCTGATGAGTATAGTAGATTTAACTTCTATGGGGGAGCCTCAGTCAGAACTGAGAAAAGAGATAAACCAGAGACTATCAAAATTAAAAGACGAAATCTCTGATTACTGTTTCCAATGCGCTAAATGTACATCTGGCTGTGAGGCACATAAACTCCTAGAGTTAGAGCCGCATAAAATACTTGCACTTTTAAAACGAGGTCTTATTGACGAGATGGTAAACTCTGATGTTATCTGGACCTGCATGAGTTGTTTCAAATGCAGAGAACGATGTCCACAGAAAGTTGCACCTGTTGAGGTTTTATTTGCTTTAAAAAATTTAGCTGTAGCAAGCGGTAAACAAATACCTGGGAAATATACGGCTAACCTACAATCAGTTCTATCTATAGGAGCTATACAAGATATTCAGGAGGTTACAACTAGAGATAACAAGACAAAACGAAGAAGCGACCTAAGCTTACCAAATCTATCGAAACCATCTGATCTAGCGAAATTCCAGGCTGGTTTAATGAAAATAGCAATGGAAAAGATTTGATGAGGCTATCATGAAAAAAAAGTATGCATTGTATCCTGGTTGTGTGATGCCAACTGAACAATACGCTTATGAGATTTCAATAAGAGAAAGCCTACCTGTTTTAGGGGTCGAACTAGTAGATGTAGAAGGATTCTCTTGTTGTGGGGAACCACTGAAAAGTGTTAACCAACTCATGACGCTTTATCTTTCTGCTCGTAACCTTGCAATTGCTGAGAAAAACAAACTAGACGTTTTTGCACCATGTGCCATGTGTCATCTATCACTTAGTGAATGTAAACGCTTACTTGACACCAACCCTGAGATGAAAGACAGAATAAACAACTTGCTCTCTGCAGAGGAACTAAACTACGAAGGCTCCACTAATATCGTAAACACAGTTGACTTATTACATGATCACATAGGTTTAGAAACAATTAAACAACACGTTAAGAAACCATTAAAAGGTTTGAAATTCGCGACACATTACGGCTGCCACCTAATCAGACCAAGTGAAATAGGTCGCCCTGATAACTCTGAGAACCCGCAGAAAATGGAAGAAATCCTGAAAGCATTAGGTGCAGAAACAGCTGATTATTATCCTGAGAAACTTGATTGCTGCGGTGGAATATTACAAATAAACCTACCTGAGTCAGCGTTGACAAAAACTGGTCAGAAGCTAAAGGCAATCCAAGAATATGGTTTCAACGGCCTTGTCGATGTTTGCCCTTGGTGTCATAGGATGTATGATGCCAGGCAAGTTAAAGCTGGTGAGACAGTTGCAGCTAAACTAGAGGTACCTGTTTTCTATCTAACACAACTCTTGGGTTTAGCACTAGGAATAAACAAGGAGAAACTAGGTTTAGATTTGAATCTCAGTCCTGTTGATAAAATTAATTTTGGTGAGGCTTAACATTTATGCGTCGAATAGGGGTATTTGTTTGTCATTGCGGTATCAACATCGCACAGAATGTTGATGTTGAAGCGCTTACAGAATATGCTAGTCATCTAGATGGAGTAGTTGTTAGCAAAAATTACAAGTATATGTGTTCTGACGTAGGCGCTACACTTATAAAAGATATGATAAAGAAACATAAACTAGACAGTGTCGTAGTAGCATCTTGTTCACCTAGGATGCATGAGCATACATTCAGAGAAGTTGTCTGCGATGGTGGTGTAAACCCATATAGACTTGAAATAGCAAACATACGAGAACACTGCTCATGGGCTCATAACGATAAAGAAAAAGCAACCGAGAAAGCAAAATCACTTGTCCGTAGTGCTGTAGCAAAAGCCAAACTATTGGAGCCACTGAAACCATCAAAAATCCCAGTAATTCCTAATGCATTAGTTGTCGGCGGTGGCATAGCTGGCATACAAACCTCCTTGGATTTAGCAAACGATGGATTCAAGGTTTACCTAGTGGAAAAAGAACCAACAATCGGTGGACGAATGGCACAGCTTGACAAAACATTCCCAACACTTGACTGCTCATCTTGTATTCTAACACCAAAAATGATGGAGGTTGCAAACCACCAAAACATTGAACTACTAACGTACTCAGAAGTCGCTAGTGTAGAGGGTAGCATAGGAAACTATACTGTTAAAATCAAAAAGAAACCAAGATACATAGACATAGATAAATGTACAGGCTGTGGTGATTGCGCAGAGGTCTGCCCTGTTGATGTCATAAACAAGTTTGATGAAAAAATTTCAACTAGAAAAGCTATATATATAGAGTTTCCACAAGCAGTTCCAATTGTTTATACTATTGATATCGAAAAATGTGTCGGATGCGGATCCTGCGACAGAGTTTGTGAACCACAAGCAATAAGTTTTTTAGAGAAATCTGAGGAAATTGAGGTTCATGCAGGTAGTATTATTGTCGCCACAGGATTTGAAGTATTTGAACCAACAGAACTCCGGAAAGAATATGGGTACGGTAAGTATGAGAACGTAATGACTGCGATGCAATTCGAACGGTTATTATCTTCTTTTGGTCCAACAGCTGGAAAAGTATTGAGATTATCTGATGGTAAGAAACCAAATAATATCGGTTGGATTCAATGTGTTGGCAGTCGCAGTGAACAACTTGGTTATCCATATTGTTCGCGCGTCTGTTGTATGTATGCAACAAAAGAAGCATCTATTGTTAAAGAAGCTAATCCAGACATCGACATAGCAATATATTACATAGACATTAGAGCATACGGTAAAGATTTTCAACAATACTATGACAATGCTAAAAAACTAGGCGTCAAATATATTAGAGGTAGACCTTCTTTTATTTATGAAAACAAAGATAAAAGTTTAACTATTCGTTACAAAGACACTCTTTCAGGAGACATAAAAGAAGACAAGGTCGATATGCTTGTTTTATCTACATCTATCATACCAGCCAAGGATAACAAAAGACTTGCAGAAGTGCTTGGGGTTGAAGTAGATGAAAACGGTTTTTTCAAACAAGAATCATTGTTAACAAATCCCGTTCAATCAACAAAAGATGGGATTTATCTAGCGGGTTGTATCCAAGGGCCAAAGGATATACCAGATAGTGTATCAATGGCTAGCGGGGCTGCTGCTAAGGCAGTAGCACCAATAAAAGATCATGAAAGGCATATCGGTCGGGAATTTCCGCCAGAAAAAGATGTTTCAAAAGAGGAACCACAAATAGGTGTATTTATTTGTCATTGCGGTAAAAACATAGCAGGTTTTTTAGATGTTGAAAAAGTAACCGAGGAAACTAAAAAACTTCCAAATGTAGCATATGCAGAGCATGTAATGTTTGCCTGTTCTCAAGACAGTAGTAAAAAAATCCGAGACACAATCAAAGATAAAAAGCTAAACAGAATAATTGTTGCAGCGTGTTCCCCTAGGACACATGGTGGTTTATTCCAAGATACTTTATTAGAGGCTGGTTTGAATAAATATTTGTTTGAAATGGCTAATATTCGTAACCATTGCAGCTGGGTTCATTCAGATGACTGGGAAAAGGCTACAAAAAAAGCTATTGCTCTTGTAAAAGCTGCTGTTGCTAAAGTACGTCTTCTAGAGCCGTTAACTGAAGAAGAATTTTCCATAATGCCATCAGTTCTTGTTATTGGCGGTGGTATTTCAGGTATGAAAGCAGCAATTGCTCTTGCAGATATGGGTGTCAACTCTTACTTGATTGAAAAAGAAAAAGATCTTGGTGGCCGTCTGAAAAATCTTTATACCATGTTTCCAAGTGACATCAAAGCAAAAGACATTATAGAACCATTAATTAAACAGATCAACAAAAACAAACTCATAAAAGTTATTACTGATGCAGAACTAGTCGGCCTCAATGGTTTCATTGGCAACTACGAAGCAACAATTAAACAAAAAGGCAAAGATGAAAAAATAAAATTTGGCACAATTATTGTTGCAACAGGTTTCAAAGAAATTGATCTAAAAGGGAAGTATCAATATGGTAAAAACTCTAATATTTTAAGTCAAATGGAATTGGAGGAAAAAATTAAAAAAGGAACCCTGAAAAAGCAGCCAAGAAATGTTGTAATTATCAACTGTGCTGGTGCGATGGATCAGGAACGGCCTTATTGTTGTCGTATTGGTTGCGGTGTTTCGGTTAAAAACGCAAAACTTATCAGTGAAAAATTTCCAGGTTCAAAAATTTGGCTCCTTTATAGAGATATGCGTGTGTTTGGAAAAGAAGAGGAAGAGTATTATGCTGATGTTTTGAGGAAGCATCATGTTACAGTGGTGAGGTATCCTGGGGAGAAAAAACCCGAAGTTATTCTTGATAAGGAAAACCCAAAAGATGGGTCCGTCACCATTAAGGTTTACGATGATATCCTGAGAGAAGAGATGGATCTCCCTGCAGATCTCGTAGTTTTAACAATTAATACTGAGGGCGAGACTCTTACAGAGACTCTCAAAAATATGCTTAAAATCCCTGCCGACGATGCTGGTTTCTTCTTGGAAGCTCATGCAAAGATTCGTCCACTTGATTTTGCAACAGATGGGATATATCTATGTGGCGCTGCGCATTATCCTAAAAATCTTGTCGATTCAATAGCACAAGCGGAGGGTGCCGCTTCTCGTGCTGCTATTCCAATTATGCAAGGAAAAATGAAAGGCGAGGGCCAGGTGGCAGAGGTTAATGAGGATCTTTGTAGTGGTTGTAGAACTTGTGAACATATTTGTGCATATTCTGCCATAGAAATTAAACCACGTAAAAATAACCCTGAGCATTCTGTTGCAACAATTAACAAAGCATTGTGTAAAGGCTGTGGTGCATGCGCTGGTGCTTGTCCATCTGGTGCAATTGAACAAAAAGGCTTCAAGAATAAACAGATTGATACTATGCTTGCAGCCATCCTTGAGAGGGCGTCATAGATGAAGAAAAAAATAATTCCTAAAAACAAGGAAATTAGTAAAATCGTGTTTAAAAAAGGAGAACTTGCTCAAGAAGTAATTGATCTATGTGGTGAAAACTTATACGGTTGTTATCAGTGTGGAACATGTTCAGCTGGTTGCCCCTATATCGAAGATATGGATTTAACTCCTGATGAGGTTATACGTTATATTCTCCTTGATCGTTCTGAAGTATTAAATTCTAAAACTATCTGGCTCTGCTCTGCTTGTTTCACGTGTGCCGAACGCTGCCCTCGTGATATTAATATTACCAAGATTATGGAGGCATTGCGTCAAATTATACTTCGCCGAAAAATTGACCGTACTCGTACTGTTGATATCCCAAAGAAAGAGAGAGAGATTATCCCACAAATAGCTTTTGTGAGTTTATTTAGAAAAAATATTGGCTGATAATATGAAACTACTATATTTTCCAGGTTGCACACTTAAAACATCTGCAAAAAATCTTGAAAAATCAGCTTTTGCTATAGCAAATGCTTTAGGTCATGAGCTGGTAGAAATGGATGATTGGACCTGTTGTGGTGTTGTGTCATCTCTTTCAGACGATGATCTTATGCGTCATCTAGCGCCTCTTAGAAACCTTATTTACGTTGAGGACCAAGGTGAAAATAAGGTTGTTACACTTTGTGATATGTGTTGTAATACTTTGAAACAAACAAATCTGAGAGTTAAAAATAAAAAAGATGATCTTGAAACATTGAATGCTTTTATGGATGATGAAAATGATTACAAATGCACTGTTGATGTTGTACATTTCTTAGAGTTTTTGCGTGATGAGATTGGTTTTTCTACTATTAAAAAGATGGTGAAAAACCCTTTGAAAGGTATAAAAATTATGCCTTATTATGGTTGTATGTTACTTCGTCCACGTGAAGTAGCAATTGATGATGCTGAAGAACCAAAGATTTTTAGTGATTTACTTGTTGCTCTTGGAGCTGAGGTTGTTGATAACCCTTTTAAAATAGAATGTTGTGGTTCGTATCATACTATCGATGAAAAGGAACTTGTTTCTAGACGTGCACACAGAATTACAAACTTTGCAGTTGAACGTGGTGCCGAAGCTATAGTACTTAGCTGTCCTCTGTGTAGGTTCAACTTAGATTATCGTGGTAAGGAAGCAGAGAAAATGTTTGATGGTTACAAGCAGATACCTATTTATTATTATACTCAACTTATAGCTGTTGCACTTGATCTTGATCCTGGTGTATGTGGTTTTAATCAGCATGTTGTTGATCCGACTTTATTGTTGAAAAAGAAAGGAGTTTTGAAAAAAAGCTAAGGTTTGAAAAGGTGTTAGTAAAATGACAAAAGAAAAAAAGGAAGTAGACTCATTTAAAAAGAAAAAACTGCAGCTTGCATTTTATTGGGCAGCTAGTTGTGGTGGATGTGAGATAGCTGTACTTGATATCGATGAAAAAATACTGGATGTCATCGGGTTTGCAGATATTTTATTTTGGCCTGTTGCCATGGATTTCAAGTATAAGGATGTTGAAGCGATGAAAGATGGTCACATTGATGTGTGTTTCTTTAATGGTGCAATTCGAACTGAGGAACAAGAACATATGGCAAAATTACTTCGTAAAAAATCAAAGGTTCTTGTCGCATTTGGTGCCTGTGCTGTAAACGGTGGTATACCTGGTCTTGCAAATATTACTGATCGGAACGAAGTTTTTAATGTTGCCTATTTAGATAATCCCTCTACTGAGAACCCAAAAAAGGTTGTACCAAAAACTAGTGTAAAAGTAAAGGAAGGTACGCTAACGCTCCCTGAATTTTATGATACGGTGAAAACGCTTGACCAAACCGTTGATGTTGATTATTATCTACCTGGTTGTCCACCAACACCAGATATGATTATGACTGCTGTTGGGGCAATCGTTGAAAATAAACTACCACCAAAAGGATCGATTATCGGTCCAATGAAATCTGTTTGTGATGAATGTCGATTTGAAAAAACCGAGAAAAAAATAAAAGAAATAAAGCGAGTCTACGAAGTAGATAAAATCGAAGATAAATGTCTTTTAGAACAAGGAATTATCTGTTTAGGTCCTGCGACTCGCGGGGGGTGTAATGCACGCTGTCTAGATGCCAATATGCCTTGTACTGGTTGTGGTGGTCCAACACCAAACTCTCTGGATCAAGGAGCAAAAATGATGTCCGCGCTCTCCTCGATACTTGGACTTGATGGAGAGGAGAAAATGAGCGATGAAGATGTCCAAAAACTCATTGATCAAGTGGTAGATCCTGTTGGAACATTCTACAAATATGGTTTACCAAATGCTCTGATTAATAGGAGGGTGATAAAAAAATGAAAACAGTAACTATTGATCCGATTACTAGACTTGAAGGTCATGGAAAGATTAGTATTTTCTTGAACGATAAGGGTGATGTTGAAAACGCTTATTTACAGATTCCTGAGCTTCGCGGATTTGAAAGATTTAGTCAAGGTCGACGAGCAGAGGATATGCCTCAGATTACAAGTAGAATATGTGGTGTTTGTCCAGTAGCTCATCATTTTGCTGCAACAAAAGCACTTGATGCAGCATTTAATGTTGATCCTCCTTCTGCTGCTAAAAAACTAAGAGAATTAATGTACATGGGATATTTCATTTATGATCATACTCTACACTTCTATTATTTAGGTGGTCCTGATTTTGTTGTAGGACCAGATGCACCACCAGCAAAAAGAAACGTGATAGGTGTTATTGAAAAAGCAGGTGTTGAAATTGGTAAAGAAGTAATTAAACACCGTGCGTATGGCCAAAGGATAACAGCAATACTTGGTGGAAAAGCAACCCATCCAGTATGTGGTCTGCCGGGTGGTGTTTCAAAAGGATTAAACAAGGATGAAGTACAAGACATTAAGAAAATGGTAGACTCATGTATAGAATTTGCAAAATTTTCACTTAAATTATTTGACGATATCGTACTTAAAAATAAAAACTATGTTGATCTAATACTTAGTGATCCTTACACTTTAAAAACATATAATATGGGACTTGTGGATAAAAATAACAAGGTCAACTTCTACGATGGGAAAATACGAGTAACTGATCAGCAGGGAAAAGAAAAAGTAAAATTCGATGTGAAAGACTATTATAAAAATATAGCAGAACACGTGGAGGAATGGACATACATAAAATTCCCTTATCTAAAAATTGTTGGATGGAAAGGTTTCCAAGATGGAAAAGATAGTGGGATATACAGAGTTGGACCGCTTGGGCGTCTTAATGCTGCTGAAGGAATGGCTACGCCCCTTGCTGACAAAGAATACAAAAGATTCTATGAAACATTAGGTGGTAAAGCAGTGAACTCTACACTTGCTTTCCACTGGGCACGATTAATAGAACTGCTTTATGCAACGGAGAGAGCAAAAGAATTGATAAATGATCCCGAAATAACTTCGCAAAAAATCCGAAACCCAGTTGGCAAACCTGGTGAGGGAATGGGTGTAACTGAGGCAGCTAGAGGAACCCTTATACATCATTATAAACTCGATAAAAATGGTTTGATAGAAAAAGCTAATCTGATAGTTGCAACAACAAATAACGCAGGGGCAATAAACATGTCAGTTAGGGATGCTGCTAAGGGAGTAATCAAAAAAGGAAACGTTGACAACTCCATACTCAATATGGTGGAAATGGCATTCAGAGCATACGATCCTTGTTTCGCTTGTGCTACGCACGCATTGCCTGGTGGTATGCCATTAGAGATTAAAGTGTACGATTGTAATAAAAAGCTGTACAAAACTTTAAGACAAAATCTTTAGAGGCAACATCAAATGAAAACAATTATCTTGGGTGTTGGAAACCAAATATTAGGTGATGATGGAGTGGGAGTTCATGTGGCAAATGAACTTAAAAAACACATTCAACATCCAGATATAACAATAGATGAAGCGATAACAGGAGGGATGAATCTTCTAGATTTAATCCTAAACTATGATAAAGCAATAATCATAGACGCGGTGAAAACAGATACAGAAGAAAATGGAAAGGTCAAACGAATTCTTCTCAGTGATTTTTCTACAATGCATTCCTGTAACCCTCATGATGTTTCACTAATTGAAGCTATAGAAATAGCAAAGAAAATGGGGGAGACGCGAATTCCTAAAGAAATAATCATTATTGGGATAATGATGAGACAAATTCCATGTGAATTTAGAGAAAAATTGAGTAAAAATATTGCTACGGCAGTACCAAAAGCTGTGAAAATGACATTGATTGAGATAAAAAAAGATTTGAAAGATTTAAAATCGAGGTGAAAATATGACAAAAGAATTTGAACCAAATATTATAGGGTTTTTATGTAATTGGTGTTCTTATGCAGGAGCAGACTTAGCAGGTACAAGTCGTATAAAATATCCACCAAATATAAAATCGATTCGGGTGATGTGCTCCGGACGCGTTGATCCCGTTTTTGTACTCGAAGCACTCAAAAAAGGAGCCGACGGCGTACTTATTGCAGGATGTCACCCTGGTGATTGCCATTATCAGTCTGGTAATTATAAGACAAATCGACGGGTAAAACTCTTGAAAAAATTCCTTGAAGAGATGGGAATCGAACCAGAACGAGTACGGTTTGAATATATATCTGCTTCTGAGGGACAGAAATTTGCACAAGTTGTCACGGATTTTGTTGATCAATTGAAAAAAATAGGACCAAATCCAATAAAGGTAGAAGCATGAAAATAGATTTAGAAAAACTAAAAGATATTGTCGGTGAAGAAAACGTAAGAGATAATATCGCAGATTTGTACGTTTATTCGTCTGATGCATCGGTCCATAGCAAATTACCTGATGTTGTTTTAAGGCCAAGTTGCACAAAAGAAGTACAAGAAATCATGAGATACGCAAATAAAAATAAAATTCCAGTTACTCCGAGAGGCTCAGGTTCAGGCATGAGCGGTCAGACTGTTCCGCTTAGTGGTGGCATAATCCTTAATATGAAAAAAATGAATAAGATTCTCGAAATAAAACCAGAAGATGTCTTGTGTAAAGTTGAACCAGGTGTTGTAAACGACGAGTTAAATAATGTTCTCAAACCCTATGGCTTTTTCTTCCCACCTACTCCGTCTTCAGGTAATATTTGTACGATTGGAGGCATGATCGGAACAAACGCATCAGGTAATAGATCAGTTAAATATGGTGCAACACGTGATGCGGTTATTGGGATGAAGGTTGTACTTGCAAATGGGGATATTGTTACTCTTGGTTCAAACACGCGTGTCGATTCTTCAGGGTATCAATTAACAAAACTTATGGTCGGTTCCGAAGGAACACTTGGAGTAGTTGTTGAAGCTACATTGCGAATATCGCCTTTACCAAAATTCCGTTCTATGGGTATAGCAAATTTTCCAACATTGGAAGATGCTGGTCGAATGATCTCTGATACAGTTTCTTCAGGAATAACACCATCGATGCTTGAACTCATGGATGATGTAGCAATTACTGCAGTTAACAATGCTCAAAAACTGGGATTACCAGAAGTTGCTGCGATTGTGATATTTGAATGTAACGGTATGACAAAAGAGTCAGTTAATTATGAAATGGAGGCTATAGAAAAAATCTGTAAAAAACATAACGGCACTGGATTAAAAGTTAGCGATGATCCAAAAGAGATGAAACGGATATATGAAGGTAGACAAAAACTTTTCCCATCTTTATCCAGATATGGAATAGGTCTTGTATCAACTGCTCTTGCTGACGATATGGCAGTTCCGATATCAAAAATAGCAGACACTGTCAAAAAAATCCATGAAATTGCAAAAAAAAATAACGTTGTGATGAGCGCCTATGGCCATTGCGGGGCAGGTTTAATCCATACAAAAATATTAATGGACACATCAAAAAAATCCCAATGGCAAGATGCTAAAAAAGCAGTAAAAGAAGTTTACGAATACGTTCATTCTATAGGAGGAACAACATCTGGCGAACATGGCATAGGTTTTTCAAAAGGTGAATCATTCAAAGACGAAAAGAAAGATTCACTAAATATGATGAAAGCAATCAAAACGGCTCTTGACCCAAATAATATACTAAATCCTCACAAATTAATGTATTCACCTGACGACTGGCTTACCGCTTCACCTTTACGTTATCAAGTAAACAAATAAAAAATAAAATATTTGAGGGAATAAATTTGACTAAAACAAAAGATGTTGGAAAACATCTAAAAAAATATGAAAGCGAAATGAACGTATGCATAAGATGTGCATATTGTTTTGAAAAATGCCCTGTAATCAAAGAAATGCAATGGGATACTGATAGTGCTAGAGGTAAGATTATACTAAGTTATGGTCTCTTAACTGGTGAACTAAAAACTTCTCAATATGTAGCTGATAAACTATTTAGATGCACCTTTTGTCGTGATTGTGTTGATCGTTGTCCTTCTAATGTAAAGATATTAGATATCATAACTTCAGCTCGTGCCGAGTTGGTGGATGCTGGTTTTGCATCAGACACCCACAAGTACATTATTAACAACATTAAAAATACAGGAAATATTTATGGTGATAAAGAGGTCATTTTCCATGAGCAACAAGGTGAAATTCCTCTTTTTATAGGATGTCAATATCTTGGACGTCCAAACAAAACCAAAAAATTTATAGCTATACTCCAGAAATTAGGAATTAAACCAACAGTTGTAAAAGAAATATGTTGTGGTTTTCCAATGGAAGTATTAGGTTTTAGAGATGAATATGAAGAACATAAGATAAATTTTCAAAAGAAATTTCCATTCAAAGAAGCAATAACACTATGTCCTACATGTACCGTTTTTTTAAAAGATGGGCATAATATAAAAGCAAAGCATATTTTACAATTAGTTCTTGAAAAAATTCCAAAAACTAACTTAAACATGAAAGTAACATATCACGATCCTTGTGATTTATCTAGAGGTTTAAAAATAATTGATGAGCCACGTAAAATACTTGAAAAACTGGGTGTAGAAGTCGTCGAGATGAAAAATTCTAGAGAAAATAGCCGATGTTGTGGTGGTGGCGGTGGGGTTTTGATGACCGATCAGAATCTTTCAAATGATATTGCAAAAAAAAGGATATATGAAGCTCTTGAAACTGGTGTTGATACGCTTGTAACTTCTTGTCCTACCTGTGAGACAACTCTTAAAAAGGCAGCTTTAGAAATTTCTGAAAAAGAAGGTAAAACAATTTCCGTTAGAAGTATTGAAGATTATATTTGGCAGGGTTTGAAAAATGTTGAAGGTTCTTAAACTTGAATATATGCAAGGTCAACAATCTATGCTTGTTTTTCATGCACTTGCGAGATTGGGTTTTGAAGGACTGGTCATAGTATCTCCAGATGTTCCTCTTGTATCTGTTGGTTATTTTCAAGATGCTGCAAAAGAAATCGATCTTGATTATTGTAAAAATGCTGGTATTCCTGTTATGAGACGCGAAGTAGGTGGCGGTGCAACTTATCTTGATAAAAATCAAGTTTTTTATCAAATTATATGGAAGAAAGGTAATTCGAAGTTTCCCAAAAACATTAAGGATATTTTTTTAAAACTTTCGCAACCTGCAATTGCGACTTACAAGGATTTTGGTATTGAAACAATGTTCCGATCAGAAAATGATATTATTACAAAAGATCAAAGAAAAATTGCAGGAGAAGGCGGAGGGGATATTGATGACAGGATGGTTTTCGTTGGAGGGATACTACTTGATTTTGATTACCAAGCCATGAGTAAAATACTGAAAGTACCAGATGAAAAATTTCGCGATAAAATCTACAAAACAATGGAAGAAAATCTAACGACAATGAAAAAGGAAATCGGGTATACACCTGATCGAAACGAGGTAGTAAAATCACTTTCTAAAAATTTTGAAAACCTTCTTGGTAAAATGAAAGCAACAACAATCGCTCAGGATACTATTGACAAAATGATTGAACTTGAAAAATTGTTTACATCAGACGAATTTTTATTCAAAAAAACACCCAGGATTCCAAAAGGTGTTAAAATTCGAGAAGGCGTAGAAATTTTGTATAGTACATACAAGGCTAAAGGTGGATTAATACGAACTGCTCAGGAAATAAAAGAAAATGTTATATCGACAATTGATATATCAGGAGATTTTCAATTTTATCCAAAATCAGAACTTTCAGGTCTTGAAAAAAATTTAAGAAAAACAAAAAGAAAAGAAAATGTAATTATAGAAAAAATTGAAAGTTTTTATCACAAAAATAGTATTGAATCCCCGGGTGTAGAACCTGAAGATGTAACTGAGGCAATTATGGAGGCAAAATAGGATGATAGATTCAAAGAAGTTAGATCCAAATTTTAAATATGAAGTAGCTGCTGAAATGGGTGGGGCAAATATCACTCGTTGTTTTGCCTGCGGAACTTGTACTGCAGGATGTCCTGTTCGTGAAATTGATGAAAAATATAACCCACGAAAAATTATCCACATGGTTATTTTAGGTATGCGCAAGAAAGTACTAAAAAGTGATTTCATTTGGTTATGTTCGACTTGTTATACATGTTACGATCGCTGTCCACAAGGTGTGCAACTCACTGAAATCATGACTGCATTAAAAAACATAGCTGCCCGAGAAGGGTATATTCACCCTTCATTCAAAGAACAAGCTAGATTGGTAAGCACATTTGGGCGACTGTACGAGGTCGAGGATTTCGATAATAAAAAACGTGAGAAACTTGGTCTCCCACCCATAAAGAAAAACTTTGAAGATATCACCAAAATTGCCAAAGATACTTTGCCTAAAAAGGTGATCCGTTAGATATTTCAACTGATATTGGTCCTCTTGCTCGTTTAGATATTGTTAAACAGTTAGATGAACAGGTAAAAAAATCAATTGATAAAGGAGCAATTGTCCTAACAGGTGGTAAAAGACTAGAGAATAATCCCGGTTTTTTTTATATGCCGACAGTGATTTCAAAGGTAAAAAAAGGAATGCCTGTCTATGACGAAGAAACATTTGGGCCAGTCGCAGCTTTAATAGAAGTAAATGATGAAAAAGAAGCGATACATGTGGCAAATGACACAGGTTATGGTCTTGGTGCAAGTATTTGGACAAATAATGTAAAAAAGGCAGAGCAATTGTCAAAACATTTGCAGGCAGGTAATGTGTTTATTAATGAGATGGTGAAATCTGATCCAAGGCTGCCGTTTGGTGGTATGAAAAAATCAGGTTATGGCCGCGAATTATCTCACTATGGGATCAAAGAGTTTGTTAATATCCAAACTGTTTATGTGAAAAAATCATAAAGGGGCTTACGGCCTACACCCAGCAACCTAACAGGAGAAAAATAAGGTCATATCAGCCCTAAGTCTGCTTTTGCCGTTAAATTAGTGTTCAAAATCCCTTCCCTGAGCTTTTTTCTCTTATTCATTAACACCTCAAAAGCTTTATCCTGAATACGAAAGATATTAAATGATGTTTCAATTGCTTTGTTTATTCCATGAATGCTATAGAAATAAGAAATCTTTCAAAGATATACAAAGGCAATATCAAAGCAGTAAGCAACATATCATTTGATGTTTCTAATGGTATTATTTTTGGGTTCCTAGGTCCAAATGGTGCCGGGAAATCAACTACGATAAAAATGCTGACAGGGTTGATACAGCCTACTACTGGAACTGCAAAGATACAAGGAAAAGATATAAGAACGCAGATTGTTGAAATTAAGAAAACAACTGGCGTAGTCACTGAGGATTCCAATCTATATGATGAACTCAGTGTTTTTGATAATCTCCGTTTTGTGGGACAACTATATGGTGTACCAACAGTGAACAGAGAGAAACGGATAACGGAGCTCCTGAAAAGATTTGATCTTGAATCAAAAAGACAAGCAAAATTTTCCACTCTCTCGAAAGGTATGAAAAGAAAGGTGACCATTGCTGCAGCGCTCATTCATTCTCCTCAAGTAATGTTTTTGGATGAGCCAACAACTGGTTTGGATGTGCTCTCTTCAAGAAGCCTTAGAGCAATGATTAAAGAACTGAAAAAATTGGGCGTCACTATTTTTCTCACGACGCATTACATTGAAGAGGCAGAACAACTCTGCGATCAGGTGGCAATATTGGTCAATGGCACCATAAAAACAGTTGATACACCAAGGAATCTAATAGCTGCAACTAATTCGAAAAATTTGGAAGAAGCATTCATCGAAATCACAGGGTTAAAAGAAGAAATTATGCTAATTGATAAAGAAAGGAAATGATAATTAATGTTCAAGGAAGAAGTCAAAGGGTCACTGTACATCGCATTGAAAGATCTGAGAATGTATTATTTCAAACCACCTAACATTAGCTGGGGGATTATGTTCCCTATTGTGATGGCGCTTGCATTTATCTTAAGAAACCCATCAGGCATGAAAGATATATCTTCTGGATTGATTGCGATGTCAATTCTGTTTGCAGCTACATCAGCAGAAGCAATCGTTATTGTTTTTGAGCGAAGGACAAAGACGTTTGAACGATTGCTACTTGCTCCGCTGTCTCTTCAAGCTATTTTATTTGGGAAGGTTATCGGTGGCGTTATCTTTGGATTTCTTATGTCATGTATCTTTCTTTTCGGTTCTGTTATCTTTTTAGGGATCTCTCTTTCAAATACATTATTCTTGCTTGCATCGTTAATGCTTTGTGCATTTGTTTTTTCAGTATTTGGAACTTTGGTTTCTGTAGCAGTTAAAGAGATTTTTGATGCAACGACTTTGGCGAATTTTTTCCGTTTTCCAATGATTTTTCTTTGTGGCGTCTTCATCCCTGTAAGTTCTCTTCCGTCTTTTCTTCAACCTTTATCATATACGCTTCCATTAACATATTCAGTTGATCTGATCAGGTTTTTTATCACAGGATCATATGATACGGCTCATCCTGCAGTATGCGTGATTGTCCTTATATTTTACTCAATTGTTTTATTTTATCTTTCATTTTTTGTGATGAAGAAAAGAATTGAACAGTAAAATACTCAAATATCTTTTAGGTATAGGAAGCTAGGAATTAACATATATGCCTACACCCAGCATACCTTATTTATAAGGTAAAAACTCTTTACCTAGCAGTTCTCTACCGATAATGATTCTCATTATGTTCATTGTACCCTCAGCACCAATAGAGTATGATCTCACGCCTCTTATACCCATCTCAATTGGATATTCCTTGGTGTAACCAGTGGCACCAAGCCAGTCTGCTACTTCATTCATAATTTCAAAAGCGTGAATAGGTGCACGGAGCTTAGCCATAGCTGCTGCAAGAGCGACATCATGATGAGTAGCTTTATTTTCCTTATACATTTTATCCATTATCCAGGCAGCTCGATATGTTAGAAGCTTAGTAGCTTCTACATTGATATAATGTTCTGCCAATGGGAATTGTATTCCCTCAAAGCTTCCTAATGGTCGTCCAAATGCTTTACGTGTTTTAATATGTTCAATTCCAAGTTCTAGTGCAGCTTCAGATGCTCCAACACAGGTGGCTCCAATTAAAACACGTGCAGCCGAGAAACCTTCCATAGCATAGTAAAATCCTTTATCGAGTTCACCGATAAGATTATGCTCAGGTAGTTTTACATCTTCCATTTTAAAACCACCAGTAGAAATCCCCATGCGTCCCATATCTTCCAATAATGTAGTCTCAATTCCTGGATTGTCTTTCAATGGAACAGCAAAAAAAGAAAATCCTTTATGGCCTTTAGATATATCGGTTCTAGCGAGGGTAAGATGTATACCTCCCCATTTGCTTGATTCAGTTATGCCACTGATAAACATTTTTTCGCCATTAAGTATCCAGTTTTTTCCTTTTTTTTCTGCTTTTGTTTTAGCAGCACCTATAATATCTGTGCCTCCTGTTGGCTCTGTGACAGCTATTCCACAAAAAGCATCACCTGATGTTATCTTTGGTAAATATTCTTCTTTTGTTTCTCTGGTTCCATATCGGCTGAGGATGAACCCCCACGCTGCCTCTACGAGATAAAGCACTGGAATTGCTAGGCTGATATCTGCTCTTCCGAGTTCCTCTGCAGCAATACTTGCCATCGTCCAGCCAACCTCTGTTCCTCCATACTTTTGTGATGCAGTAGGAGCCAGTAACCCTAGTTTAGCCATATCTTTTATGATTTCTTCTGGAATTTTTTTGTTAGTGTCAATCTCTCGTACTCGTGGTTTTATCTTTTTCTGAGCGAAATCATATACCGTTCTTCTCCAAATTTCTTGTTCCTCAGTCCAACTAAAATCCATCTATTTTCCCTCCTTTATTAAAGGAATGGTAAGACTACCTGAGGGCATTACAACAATTCTTGGTTCTCTCTCTTTTGCCTTCATTGTTTTTACTGCGTCATCCACCGCAGATTGTATACTCCGGTATGGTTTCAACATAGCTTTTTTCACAATGTTCTCATTTAGATCTGTAACAGCCCACATTTCAGAACGTGTACCAATCTGTGCCATTTTTGCAGCTTTATGATATCCAAGTTTGTATTCATCACCAAGTATCTCTAGTACTTCTTGCGGCGTCTCTGCTTTACATAAAAGATTTAAAAACGCATCCTCTCCAACACCCATCCGACATTTTGAAACAAGGATAATGATGCCATCATCCTCCAAAGCTAATTTTCCGTTGTCCAGTGCTTTTTGAGACTGATATAGATCTATATCCATGGGATATGGTGCTACTGTGAGAACAATGTTTCCCTTCCTATCTAGCGGAACACAGAAAACCTCGTTTGCATATTTAATAGCAGCATCAAATGATTTCAATAAATCACCTGCAGTTACTGCATATATCTTGTGATCGCCGGTGAGTACAGTCTGTATAGAAAAAACATTAACATCTTTTAGAACATTCATTGCGTCCACCGTATCTTCATGAACAGGATTGCCTTCGAGAGCTAAAGAACACGCTCGATCACTCAGAGCAAGTTTATGGTTCATCTCAATAGTTTTATATGAAGCAACCCCTGGTAAGAACGATTTTCTTCCACCTGTGTAGCCTGCAAAATAATGTGGCTCAACACTACCTATAACAAGAATATTTTTATACTCAGGAACTAGCTTGTTAATATACATTTCAGTTCCATTCTTTGATTTGCCTAGGTAAGTCATATCCTTATCTTTTCTTGCGTCATGAGCATAAACTTTCCTTCTGAAAACTTCGTAGGTATCTCCAAAAATAAATCGATATTCTTCCTCAGTAGGTGTTCGATGAGCTCCAGTTGCTACAAGAAATTTCAAATCAGGATGAGATGATAAAACTGGTAGAAGATATTTTAGAATTTTAGATGTAGGTGTAGGTCTTGTAGCATCATTAACTATTACAAGTAATCTATTAGCATTTTCAGCAAACTCATCATATGAGTTGAATCCCAGAGGATTTTCCAAAGCATTTTCTATCAATTTGTCTTGATCTTTTATTGATACTTTGTTAGGAACTAATACGTGACAGGGTTCAGGAATTTTAACGGTAATGTATTGCTTTCCGTAAGGAATGTCTACATTCATTTATCTCCCTCAAATTGTTAGATTACTAACTATGGTAAATGGGCAATCGCCTAATATATTTATATCACTCTCGGCATTCAGCGAATCAGATGAAAAACTTCCAAGTTGCTATTATTGGCGGAGGTGTTATCGGCTCTGCGATTGCTTGGGAGTTGTCAAAATATGCAGTTGATGTTGTTGTTTTTGAAAAAGGGAGTGATGTTGCGTCTGGTGCCAGTAAGGCAAATAGTGGGGTTATCCATAGTGGAATAAACTCTGTTCCTTCGTCATTAAAAGCTCGTTTTTGTGTTAAAGGAAATCAAATGTTTCAATCATTAGCTAACGAGTTAGATTTTCAAGTGCACTGGATTGGAAAATATGTTATCGCTAAAAACGAAGATGAAGTCAAAGAACTTGAACGCCTTAGAGAAGTTGGAATGAAAAATAAGGTTCCTGGTCTAGAAATAATAAATGAAGCATCTGTAAAAGCAAAAGAACCGAATGTTGCATGTTATGCAGCATTATGGGTTCCTGCTGCAGGTATCGTTGAACCTTATGAGTTTACTATAATCCTTGCTGAAAATGCTGCAGATAATAATGTTAGATTTTTACTTGAAACAAAAGTTATAGATTTGAAAAAACAAAAAGATTGTTTTATAATAAAGACTAACAGAGGTGATTTTCAAGCGCAGTTTATAGTGAATGCAGCAGGGTTGAATTGTAGAGAAATTGTGTTAATGCTCGAAGAACCGGATTTTTATGTATATCCTTGTCGTGGGGAGTATTTGGTGTTGGATAAAAGTTATCGTTCGTTGATAAAATCAATGATTTATCCTGTTCCTGAGAAAGATATCGATGTTCTGGGAATTCATGTCACTCCCACTGTCGAAGGTAATATCCTTTTAGGTCCAAGTGCTGATTTCATCGATGATCCCGATGATAAAAGAACAACTAAGGAAACCATGAAATTGTTGTTCAACGAGGCAAAAAAAATTATTCCAATGTTACCAAACAAAGCAGTGATCAATGCCTTTGCTGGTATCCGTTGTAAACTTGCATCTAAAAAAGAAGGCGGATGGACGGATTATCGTATTGAAGAAAGTAAAACAACATCGGGTTTAATCAATCTTTTAGGAATTGAATCGCCTGGTCTTACTGCTGCTCCTGCTATTGCGAAAGAAGTAATGCAAATGGTAAGTCAACATATTGATCTTAAATGTAAAAAAATATTTAAACCTCGAAAGAAGGGAAAACGTTTTTCTGAATTATCCGAACGAGAACAAGCGATGTTGATCAAAAAAGATGAAAGATGGGGGCGAATTGTTTGTAGATGCGAGCATGTTACTGAAATGGAAGTCATTCAGGCTCTTTCCAACCCGCTAGGTGCGAAAACCATATCATCAGTTAAATATCGTTGCCGTGCGGGAATGGGCAGATGCCAAGGAGGTTTTTGTACTCAACATATTATTAAAATTATGGAGAATCAATTCGGCATGAATATTAACGATATCAAAATGCAATCACCTGATTCTAATCTATTCTATGGTCGAACGAGGGATATCTAAAATGAGTAATTTAGAAGTAGATGTCGCTGTTATTGGTGGCGGACCTGCTGGTTTATCTGCAGCGATATCTGCAAAAGAGCATGGCGCTAAACAGGTCGTTGTTATAGATAGAAACAGTTGGTTTGGTGGTATTCTTCCTCAGTGTATTCATGATGGTTTTGGCGTGGAAGAAATGGGGATATCAATGACTGGACCTGAATACGCAGAGAGTTATATCAAAATAGCAAAGAAAAAAGATGTACATTTAATGCATGAAACAATGGTTTTACAATTTAATAATAAAAAAGAAATAACCGCTGTGAACAGAGAAGGATTACATAAAATCAAAGCCAGCGCTATTGTTCTTGCAATGGGTTGCCGAGAAAAAACAAGATGGAATGCAATGATTCCAGGTGATAGGCCTAGTGGTATTTACACTGCTGGTGTGGCACAGGCTCTTATCAATCTATATAATATAATGGTTGGAAAAAATGTAGTTGTTCTTGGATCTGGTGACGTGGGATTAATCATGGCACGTCGTTTAAAATTTGAGGGTGCAAACGTTTTAGGTGTTCTTGAAATTCTACCATATGCAAGTGGATTACCAAGAAACATTGTTCAATGTCTTGACGATTATGGTATACCTCTTTTTTTGAATCATACTATTACATATATCAAAGGAAAAGAGCGACTTGAAAGTGTTATTATCGCACAAGTCGATGAAAAAATGAATAACATTCCTGGGACCGAAAAAGAAATCAAATGTGACACTCTTCTACTATCACTTGGTTTGATACCTGAAAATGAGTTATCTAAAAATGTTGGAATCGAAATTGATGAAATAACTGGTGGCCCGGTTGTTAATCAATTTTTTGAAACTTCATTAAGAGGAGTATTTGCTTGTGGTAATTGTCTTCAGGTCTATGATACTGTTGATATTCTGTCTATAGATGCTAAAAATGCTGGTCAACATGCTGCAGAACATGCAGTTTCACAAAAAAAGAAAATACATGGTTATAACAAAGTCACCAAAATCATTCCAACTAAAGGAATAAAATATGTAATACCTCAGATGGTTATCAAACCAGGAAGAGTACATTTTACATTGAGAGTTAAGAAACCTGGGGAAGCTTCTACTTTGCACATTGTTAATAAAGATAAAGAAATTTTTAAGAAAAAATTACAGTGTGTAACTCCTGCCAATATGGTTGAATTTGATGTTAATATATCAGCGGATATAATAACATCGTCAGAAAACTTAGAGGTTGAACTTGATGGATGAAAAGAAAATCACTTGTATAGTTTGTCCAATTGGTTGTAAGATACTAGTTAGAACAAATGGAAAGCAATTTGAAATATTAAATGGAAATAAATGTAAAAGAGGAATTGAATATGCAAGAAACGAAGCTCTTGATCCGAGGAGGATATTGACGACCTCGATTTTAGTAAAGGGCGGTGAATGGCCTCTTGTGAGTGTTAAAACTACTGAGCCTATTCCAAAGGATAAAATATTTACTGTTCTGAAAAAAGTTCATCAAATCACTGTTGATGCCCCTGTAAAATCTGGGCAAATCATCCTCAAGAATATTGATAATACTGGAATTAATATTGTTGCAACGAAAACAGTAAAACGCTTAAGTGAAGAGAGTAGTTATCAATAATCTGATAAGGTTACGCTAAAAAATGATATTTCTTTTTCTTATACTTTTGTAGCCATATTCTCCATAAGGCGCTGTTAGATTTTTACAAAAAATACTTATAGTAAATAGGCTTATAGGGGTCAAACCAGTTTATGGGAAAGTTTGGAGGAAAAATTCTATGATGATAATTGCGAGGTTATCCCCAAAAAGTGACCTTAATAAGATATGGAACTATGTCGAAAATACTATAACCAAAGAAGAAGCGACCAAATATGTTACGCCATTGTATGCTACTCAGGCAGAAGGAATGATGAGTGTTGCTGTTATTTTCAACGTAAAAGACCCAGATAATATCGCTCATTTTCTAACAGAAACTCTAGCGAAATGTGATGAATGTCATCATACGAAGACGATCTCTCTTATGAAACCTGTGTTTTTCCCGGTTCCAAAAAAGAGACCAGGAACAATACACCGATTTGTCATTCGTATTTATACTCATCCAAGATATTATAAGAAGACTTATGACTATTTGGTTAATTACAAATATCCATTTAATCTCTTTCCAATCTACGTCTCCTATTCTCTTGGAGATGAAGATATAGTAATGAATGTCGCCGCTGATTCTCCAGAGACTGTTAATAAGTTTGTACGTGAGAAAATTAGGAATCTTGAGGGAGCAGATTCAGTCATGTTCTATCCTGTTGTAAAAGCAAAGAGATTTGCTCCTCTTGAAAAACTTATAGAAGAACAACAAAAGTATCTTGCTGAAAAAGCAAAGGAAATCTCAGAGAGCGAAGTGGATAAAGAGTTTGACTGGGTTGAAGATTTCGAAGAGTATGCAATGTTGACTGGTGCATTCCCTAGAGACATCTAAGATACATTCATCAACCAAAAAATTTGTTCTTTCTCTTAGGATATCGTAAAGATTAGTTTATCCCAGCCACGGTATCATTTTTCATATTTGGTAGTTTTCTTAGCAGTTGATATAAAAATGAATAATATCATAAAAAATACCAAAAGAAAATTTTCATTTTTGACATACAACCAAATGATACTTCGCATGGAAAAAACTTTTAATTGAGTTAGAAAAAACCCCCCAATTGTATTAGACAAATTAAAGATAGAAATTAAGAAATTCTTCTAATGAGAAAAAGATATAAACTTATAGATAATAAGTATCTACCATGAGCAATGGGGGAGCTGTTGGTAGTGGTGGATTTATAGCATGGTTTTATGCTGTAATAATAAATAGAGTTCAGAAATCCTGTAAAAATATTTTTGTTAAAATATCAGTACATATAATTGGTTTAATCTCTATGATTTTTGGATTGTATTTTTTTGTAACAACTATGCCTTCCGTGACTAGTGTAATAGGACTTTTACTGATGCTTATAGGACTTGTTATCTTTGTTATACCTTTTGGTACAAGAAAATAATTTTTTTGAGTCTTATTATTTTGTTAAATTATGTTCAATCTTGTATTCTCCAGGGTCACCATCTGAGAACTTGAATTTTTTCTCTTTGCATAAATTAATCATAGGTATGTTATCCTTCAAAACAACGCCGTATATTTTCTTAATTTTTTTATCTCTAGCAATTTCAAAAGTATAATCTAGGAACTCTGAGCCAAGCCCTAGTCTCTGCCATTTATCAGTAACTACAAGTGCAAACTCAGCTGTGTCACTCTGCCCTGGTTCAGTAATAAGCCTTGTCACGCCAAGCATCCTTCTTTTTTTGTTCTCCTCTACCTCAGCAACAATTGCAATCTCCATATCATAATCGATGTTACAGTAACGTGTACGTAACTCATGCGGCGTCTCTTTTATTATTCTGAAAAATCTGAATAACACAGTCTCCTCAGAGAAACTCTTAAACATATCAAGCCATAGCATCTCATCCTCTGGTTTTATAGGTCTTAGCATGACATTTGTCCCGTCCTTTAGTTTTACTTTCTTGATATATTTACTCGGATACGGGCTTATGATGAGATGAACATTTTTCTCTGGTTCTTTATCAAGAATAATTCGTGCATCAACAGCCAAGAGATTATCATCATCAGCTATCAATGGGTTGATATCAATCTCTCTAATTTCAGGATGGTCAATTATCATCTGAGCAAAATTAACCATGGTTTCCTCAACCCGGGTCATGTTCACAGGCGGCAAACCACGGAAACCCTTCAAGAGATCATACGCCTTGGTTTTCTCAATTATCCTATGAGCAAGCGTTTGATTCAAAGGAGGGAAACCAATAGCACGATCCTTAAACAACTCAGTGTAAATACCACCTAAACCAAATAGTATAACGGAACCAAAAACAGGGTCTTTCTTAGAGCCTAATATGAGTTCGTAGCCGTTGTTCTTAGCCATCTTCTGAATTGTCACACCAAGTATCTTTGCATTAGGGACTTTCTCCTTTGCTCTTTTTGTCATCTCTCTAAATGTTTTTCTAACACCTTCTTCACAAAGCAAATTAAGAGCTACACCACCAACATCACTTTTGTGTGTTATTTGCGGGGAAAGAATTTTCATAACAATAGGGTAACCTATCTTCTCAGAAATTTCGACAGCTTTGTCCTCATTTTCTGCTACATACGGTTGAGTTGTTTTAATACCATATAACTCAATGAAAGTTTTTGATTCGATCTCGTCCAAAAGCTCTCTTTTTTCTTTCTTTGCCTTATCCAAAATATTTTTTATGATCTCTTTATGGGCAGGTGTTTTTATATGTAGTTCCTCTGGTGTTTCGTATAGCTGTGCAAGATGACGCTCGTAGTGATAAAGATACATGTACGATTCTACAGCCTCGTCAGGCGTATCATAGGTCGGTATGTTATTTGCATTTAGTATCTGCCTAGCATGGTAAACAGTTGCCTCACCAATAAAAGAAGTTATAATAGGTTTAGTTGTTCTTCGGGAAATATCAATTACCCTCTCTGCAACTTTATTTGGATCAGCAACCACCTGAGGAACACATAGAACCAGCATACCATCTACGTTGCTATCTGCAAGACATATCTCCATAGCTTTCTGATAACGATTCTCGTCACCATCCCCGATTATATCAACAGGGTTGTTATGGCTCCAATGCGGTGGCAAAACTTGGTTTAGTTTCTCAATGGTTTCATCAGAGAGTTTAGAAAGTTTTCCTCCTTTTTCAACAACTGAGTCTGTTGCTAAGACACCAGGGCCACCAGCGTTTGTAACAATAACAATATTCCTACCTGTTGGGCGTGGTTGTTTGGCAAGAATTGAAGAACAGTTGAATAAATCCTCTATATCATTTACTCTTACGATACCTGCTCTTCGGAAGGCAGCCTCATAAATAACATCTTCACCAGCCATAGCACCTGTGTGAGATGATGCAGCCTTTGCTCCTTCCTTGAAACGCCCTGATTTTATAACGATAATAGGTTTTGCTCTGGCGAAGCTTTTTGTAGCACTCATGAACTTTCGTGCATCTGTTATGGATTCAATATACAGTACTATACTTCTTGTATGAATATCCATACCAAAATAATCGATAAGGTCACCGAAGTCAACATCAAGCATTGAACCTACTGATACGAACGAGCTGAAACCAACTTTTGCTGATTGAGCCCAATCAAGAATAGCACCGCAAACTGCACCGCTCTGAGAGAAAAGTGCTATGTTTCCACGTTCAGGGTTAGAACCGATAAAAGTAGCATTCAAATTGAGGTGGGGCATAATAAAACCAACACAGTTCGGACCAACGATTCTCATGCCATATTTGTTTTTTATTTCAACAAGTTGTTTCTCAAGTACAACACCTTCAGCTCCTATCTCCTTAAAACCAGCTGAGATGATCATTATTCCCTTGATTCCTTTTTTACCACATTGCTCTAAAATATCTGGAACAGTTTTAGCAGGAGTAAGGATAATAGCTAGGTCAACGGTCTTTGGTAAATCTGTAACAGATGGATAAGTTTGTACACCTAGAACACTTTCGTATTTTGGGTTCACTGGATAAACAATGCCCTCATAATTTGATCCAATCAGATTACGGAAAACTCTATATCCTGCAGAACCGGCGGTAGCAGAAGCTCCGATAACAGCTATGCTCTTTGGCTTAAATATATTGTTAAGATATTCAACGCTCATAACAACCCACCCCATTTAGATAATGGGATAGAGGGCTTATATCTAAGAACTTCTAATAAGTTTATCTGCCAAAAAACCTACAAGACCCAATAAGGACTAAGTAAACCTTTTAACTCAGAGACTAAACTATTCACTTCTCTTTCCCTTGGATCTGGGATCTCGTCCTCTTTTATGTAGTCTTCTCTACCTAAAAGACCGCACATAACATTGTAATAAGATTGAACACTACCAGAACTATTATAACCACCGCCTAAAAGAATCAATAGTCTATCGCATCCAGCAATAGACAACTCACGCATCTTTTTAGCCATTTGGTAATATGCTTGATACGTTAGGAAAATGTCTGCCAATGGGTCATCGTGATGGGTATCAACACCAGATTGATAGATTATAATCTCTGGATTGAACTGGTCAGTAAGTTTTGGTATAATATCATTAAAAGCCTTAAGATAACTCTTGTTCCCGGTTCCAGGTGGTAGAGGAAGATTAACAGTAAAGCCTTCACCTTTGCCTTCACCAATTTTTTCTATACTGCCAGTACCAGGATATAAAGTACGTCCATCCTGATGGAAAGACACTTTTAGAACAGTTGGATCAAAATAATAAATCTCCTGTGTGCCATTTGCATGATGCACATCTACGTCAACAACCATGAAACGTTTCAACCTATGTTTTAATCTTAGGTATTCTATAACAACAGCTATATCATTGAAAAAACAAAAACCAGATGAACTACTTTTACAAGCATGATGAAAACCAGCCAGAGGATTCACCATGCACTGAAATCCATCAAACAATTTTTCCCCAGCCAAGATTGTACCACCAGCAGCAAGACTGGCAATTTCAAAAATACCAACAGGTGCTGGCGTATCAAGTGATAACATTCCACCAGTGCGACTTAACTCTTTTATTTTGTTAACATACTCTTTTGTATGTACACGCAATAAATCTTCTTCGCTAGCTTGTTTTGGTGTAAAAACTTTTAAATCTTTTAGAATACCTTTTTCTTTTAGCAGATCTATTGTTTTGCCTGGTTTGTCACCAACCAAGGGATGATCGACACCCAAGTCGTATTTGTTGAAGTCTTCATGGTAGACTATTCCTGTTTTCATCTAATATCCTGCGATGCACCTTATCTTTTTCTGATATATAATTCTAATTTTTCTTTTTAAAATCCTTGTTAATCCATGACATTTTGTCTTTATACCATTAATTATAGGTAATTTACCAATAAATTTAAATAGTGTGCATTGTATTATAAAGATATAAGGTTGGTAATATGGTTGAAATAAGTGTTGTATTCTTAATTATAATTTTATCTGCACTGATTATGGAAATAATTGATTCTGGAATAGGAATGATGTATGGTACACTTTTAACGCCTATACTAATTCTTGTTGAATATGATCCAAAACTTGTTGTACCCTGTGTTTTGTTATCCCAGGCAATCGGTGGATTTGCTGCAACATATCACCATCATAAATACAAGAATGCAGAGTTTAATTGGAAATCTGGAGATTTAAAGATTGCAGCATTTATATTTGGAATAGGACTCATATCAGTTATCATAGGTGCATTCATTGGCATAAAGTTACCAAAGGATTACCTAAAATGGTACATAGGAATTCTTTGTGTGATCATGGGTTCTATTGTCCTATTAAGGAAGAAATTTAATTTTTCTTGGAAGAAGGTTGGGTTTATAGGTGCCTTAAGCGCATTAAACAAATCAATCTCTGGTGGGGGATATGGGCCAATAGTCGCAAGTGGAAACATAGCAGCTGGCATCCAAGCAAAGAAATCTATTGGTATAACCGATTTTGCTGAAGCACCGATATGCCTTGCATCGTTTATAGCATGGGTAGCACTTAACAAATGGACAATCCCATCATATAATCTGCTTATTCCATTATGTATAGGTGCATTTTTAGGTGGATTAATTGGCCCTATTCTACTATCAAAAAGTAAATCCCATTTATTGATTGCTAGACTTGTTGCAATATTAGCAATTGTTTCTGGATTATTGCTAATTGGTTTGGGACTATAATGGATTTAAAAACTATCTAAATATAATCTAAATTTGATATTGATTAATTACCAAATCATATTGTTCTTATAACAAAATATTTCAACATCAATCATATTATCGGCCTGGGGCATAGACATGAAAATTGATCTAGATGAAGTGAAATGCATCAAAGAGACAGCGATCACAATTCGTGGTTCAAGAAGAAGAATAACGGTACCATCTGAAGTTGTTGAACTACTTAAAATAAAAGATGGAGATAAACTTAGATGGGTTGTTCTTAAAGATAGTACAATAAGTATTCAGAAAGTTAAGAATTAATAGATTTTTTTCTAAAAAGCCAGATTTACTTGATTCACAATCCAACTTTTAGTCCAGTTGTTCAAATCCCTTCCCCTGCATACATTTATACTTTTTATGCGCCAGGATATTGTCCTTCGTCTATAATTGTTCCATCTGAATTAAAACGAATGGTATATTGAATATCCTTTACATATTCAGGAACAAAATAAACGGTCCAAATATCACCGCTTTCAGTGTAGTATGCAGTAGCAATAACTTCTACATCGAAATATGCTGATTCTCTATCTATAAATGATTTAACATCGGTATCTGTTATTGCATATGTGATGGCTTCTTCTTCGGTATCAATTGGAAAATTCATAACGGTAAAATTATTTGAATAAACAGTAGCAAAATTTGCTTCACTTCTATATGTAGCATAATCAACATCGGAATAATTAACCAATGGTTCATTAGGTATAGAAAAATAATCTAATTTAATTCTGTATTTTCCCTGGAACATGTTAAGTCCGCTACTATGAGAAAGGTTATATTGAAAAGTCAAACTTTCATTTGGACTTAGTTTAGTAGCAATATCCAGCCATTTCTGGAAGGTAAAATCATATGGATATTTAGTATCCCCAAGTATATCATTATACAATTCCCAACTGCCGTTATTATATATTTCAAAATACAATGAACAAAAAGGATTAATAAAACCTGTATCAAAGAATATGTCTTTTTCTAAATGATTGACAATTGTTATATTTATAATGTCTCCCTGGATTTGGTCATCATTGATTCCTGTATCTGAGTTGTATATTCCCTTGTCTGTAGTAATTAACACATCATTTGAGTTATTAACTATAGTAAATTCATTAGAATAGACAGTAGTTACATTTATCCAAGTAGCATCTGTGAAATAATCAAACTTAAGTCTATAGACCCCTGGCTCAACTAAATAATACTCATAGGAATTATTTGATTCGTTATAAACCCAAAGGCAAAAAGCCCTCCAAATAAGATGGATTGATTCTCCTTCTTTTATTTCTGTGTTTGTTCCCATACAATCATATATTACATTTGGGTCATTTGCCCAAAATAATTCCCAACCAGACGCTGTTTTTTTCTCAATAAAATTGATACAAAATTCGCCACACCAAAACGATAGATATATACTCTCATTTTTACCATTAAATAATGTAAAATTAACATTTTCATTTTGTTCATATTCACTTTTATTTGTCGTAATTGTTACTTTCCCTGATAAAGAAGGAACAATATTTCCATTACCTCCTTTATTATCTTCCAAACATCCACTAATACTTATTGCTATTAGAATTCCTATAATTCCTATTGCTGTAAGTTGTTTATTCATCATTATCACTGAAATATTGTATTTATCCTTGTAAGTATATAAACAGTCTTAAAATGTTCGGAAAAAGCCGAACATACTCTATTTTTTTATTCTCAACAGGAGTAATTATTATCCATCAATCACAATAATATGACTAAACTCGTGATGGCAGTAGAACTCTTTTTCTAAAAAAATAATCCTAAAGTGCTTATTTGCCATTAATAAGCACATATAGGTGGTGATAAAAAAGTATGAATAAACTCTATGGAGGTATAGACATCCACA
>Ga0172366_10000262_pt1 | contig 35800 bp, 40 predicted proteins | sample LakKivSesite69cm_FD_114533 | JGI IMG/M metagenome (GOLD analysis project Ga0172366, IMG submission 114533) | Sediment microbial communities from Lake Kivu, Rwanda - Sediment site 69cm | ecosystem: Environmental > Aquatic > Freshwater > Lake > Sediment | place: Rwanda: Western Province, Lake...
CCTTAGAAATAGGCTCTGACGGAACAAGTGCCTTTGTTCCAAGTTGCCCCGGCTGCTGGGTGTTTGGGCGAACGCAAGAACGGGCTTTAATGCACATAAAATATATTGAAAGGGTGCTTCGACTATACGAGGAGAAGCAACGATGAAATCCTTACAACATAGTTTGATGTGCCAGCGAATCAAAAGGTTTATTGATAGGCATATAAAGTACAGTTATATCCATTTAGATGTTTACGTTTGGCAATGCGTAAGCGTTTGATGTATCAGCCATCATCATAAAAGGGAGTTTAAATGAGTTCAAAGTCTAGTGAACAAAAAAGCGGCCAACTGGTTGTGCCAGGTGAACGCTTAGGGGTAATTGAAGAGTTTATTCCAGATGCTGGAACCTACGTGAAAGACGGCGTTATCTATTCTAAGGTCATTGGCCACAAATTGATTGACCTTGTTCACAAGCGTGTTTCAGTTTATCAGTTGGCTCATGCAGCAAAGGTTCCCACTACTGGTAGCACGGTTCTAGGGCAAGTTTCAAGCGCTCAAACAGAGACTGCTGGTGTGCGGATTTTTGAGATCGGCAATGAAGAAATTTCAGGTGTTTTCACCGGCATTTTGCATGTCTCTGATGTCCAGATGAGGTATGTGGATTCGATGTTTGATATCTGTAAGCCGGGCGATATCATAAGGGCCAAGGTAATCAGCGAAATGAATAGAACTTATCACTTGTCCACTAAAGACAAGAATTTGGGTGTGGTTTACGCTTTTTGTTCGAACTGTGGCAACATACTTGAATCGAAGCGGCAAGGCATGCATTGTCCGAAGTGTGGGAGAGTTGAGAGGCGCAAGATAGCAGCCGACTATGGAAAGGGATGGATAGGATAGAAGGGGGATCGGCTAGATGAAAGTTAATGTGTTGAAGAAAACTTCAAACGAGTTAAAAATTGAAGTTGAAGGTGTAGGGCACACGCTTTGTAATCTGTTACAGAAGAAGCTTTTAGAAGAGGAAGATGCGGATTTGGCCGGTTACGACGTACCACATCCTCTAGCTTCAAACACGGTGATTTATGTCCGAACGAAGGGCAAAGTGAAGCCCGAGCAGATCCTACGAAATGCCCTGGAAAAAGCACGGGACATGAACAAAGAATTCGGCAAAGAACTCGAGAAAGCCCTCAAGGGAAAGTAATTCTATTTCTTAGCGTCACGAGCAAATTGTTTAAGCCTTCAACCGGGTTTTCGACCTTTTCTAGTATCGCAACACTTTCTTCTAGCGTGATGTATTTGTTAAGCCAAGCGTAGACTATCAATGCCTCTGCTGCGTCAGCCAACATGTGCCTTGTCATTCTTGACGGCAAATACTCTCTCAGTTCAGCTTTTCGAAGAGCCTCTGCAAGCGCTCTTCCCTTGACTTTTGCGCCTGATGGTTTTCCGGTCCTATTTGAGAGGGCCAGCGAGTAGGCTAGGTTTATGTATGAATCTCCGAGAGATGCCAGCCTATGGTCCATTAACACTTCAGTCAGGTTTCTGTGGGATTTCACGAAGGAGAATGTTCTGGCAGGTTTACTCGAAGCTGAAGCCTCCGACTATGTTCTTCGCTAGATTTATAATTCCTCTTCCTCCTATATCCTATTAGCGTCGTTGAGGAGTTGTTTTGTCTTCTAAGAAGTTCCGAGTGATTAAACCTGAAATTCGGGTTTTAGGTGTTGATGATGGAGTATTCATTCCTCATGTAAAGGGTTTCGCTCCCATTATTGGAGTGGTCTTTCGAGGTGGATGCTGGCTTGACGGCGTGATGAGCACGAAAGTTGAAGTGGATGGATTTGACGCTACGGATAAAATAGCTTCCATGGTTATGAATTCCCCGCACTACAAGCAGTTAAGAGTGATTATGCTTGATGGGGTGACGTTTGCGGGCTTCAATGTTGTTGACATTAAGGAGCTTAACGTGAAGACAGAGCTTCCAGTCATTGCGGTCACGCGTGACAGGCCTGATTTCAATGAAATCCGCAAAGCGCTAAAGAACCTGCCAAGGAGTGAGAAGCGTTGGAAGGCGGTTCTAAATGCTGGGGAGATTTTTGAAGTGCCAACCAGAAACAAGGGTGAAAAGGTGTACATGGAATTCTCCGGAATCCTTGAGGAGGATGCCCGAAAAATCGTGAGACTGACTTCTACTCGAAGCAGTGTTCCTGAAGCCTTGCGCGTGGCTCATCTTATTGCTTCTGGGATAAATTTCATGTAGTTTCAATATTTATTGAAACAAGAAAAGGTTTAAAAGAGACTATGCTAAGGGAAAACAAACGGACAACGGAGAAACAAGGTTATGGAATTTTGTCCAAAATGTGGTTCCCGACTGGCGCCTAAAAAAGGAAGAACGGGAAAAGAAGCATCATTGGTTTTGGCTTGTCCAAAATGCGGCTACAAGAAGCGAACTTCAGACAAGAAGATTGAGCCAAAAGTTGCCAAAATCATCCAGCATAAGCCTCAGCAACTTGTGGCGGTCATCGGCAAAGAAGAGCAGAAGCTAAGGACATTGCCAACCGTTAGGATGGAATGCCCCAAGTGCGGGAACAACTTGGCTTATGTTTGGCAAGTACAGACAAGAGGCGCAGATGAATCTTCAACCCAGTTCTTACGCTGTACGAAATGCAGCTACACATTCAGAGAATACAGCTAGACACAGTGCATTTAATCACGGAATATTTAGTGCAGTATTAGGGTTTAGAAAAACCAGGCATTTCTGTTCTCATTCAAGCTTTCTTGTCGCTTGTAGCGCTCTTTCCGCGATTGAAACGCAAAAAAGCAGGTCGTCAATTGTGGCAATAAATGTTGGGAGCTTTCCGCTGCATTTTATTTGTGTGATGACTTTTCTTGCTTCAATTGTGGTTTTGATGGACAAGCCGCTTGGCGTTTTTAAGTTGTCCGGTGAGACCGCTTTTGCAATGGCCGCTGCAACCTTCGCTTCATCGTATTCAAGTACTATTTCAGCTTCCAATTTTGTCGCCTTTCAACTTTTTCCCAACTAGTTCGTTGACTGTTTTTATGAATTCGTTGATGTCTTCTATTGGAACTTGAGCGCCTGCCGCTACGTTATGACCGCCGCCCTTTCCTTGGAATTTTTCGGCGGCGACCTGCATGATTTCTCCCAGATTGATCCCCTTATTTGTGACTGTATCCATGGTTCTCGCAGAGATTTTCGCTATGCCCTCTCCTTCAACGTTTGCGTAAGCAATCAATGGTTTTTCAGGGTTCGGAAGGCTTCCCGAAAGTATTGATGAGATTGCCCCTATTATCTTGTCGTCGATGAAGTCTTCGCCGTAGACAACATAGATGTTTTCAAATTCTTTGACCCTCTCAGGTTTTTCCATCACCCATCCAAGATACTTGTTGATGGTCCTTCTGTAGTCTTCTAGCACTTTGTTTGCTCCTTCAAGCGCCGCGCCTCTGTCCCCCATGCACACTGCCACACCGAGGCCTGACTTATCCATGCGCCCAGTTGCATTTAGCAAGACAGCAAATTCCCGAGCGTCTCTGAGCGGTGTCCAAGGTTCCTCACGGTTCAAAATGTAAACGTGCCCGATGAGGTTTGATACCTCGTAATGCAGGCCTTTTGAAAGCAGGTGGTCTGCTAAGGCTGAGCACAACCGCTTCTTTTCCTCTTCGGAAAGGTCTCTTAAGGCTCGCCACTTATCCCCATTTCTCGGTTTGATGTCCAGGCTTGCTAGGAAAGCTAAGCTTTTGTCTTCTTCGCCGCTTATGCCCGGAATGAAGGGGCTGGTTGTAGATGCCAAGGTTTTGTGAATCGGACGTGTTTCTCTGCCAAAAAATATCAGGTCTTTTTCAACAGTCAGAAGCCCAGAGCTTGTCGCATCCTCGACTATTTTTCCATTCAAGCCTCCAAACATTCGCTGGTCATATTTGTCTTGCAGGTCTCCTAAGGCTCCGACAACAGCGATTGAAGCCAGATCGACATTGACTTTGTCCACGGCTTTGGACACGTAATATGCCACACCCGAACCGCTTATGTCTCGCGCTCCGTCGATTCCATGTAAGTGTGGGTTGACGTGTACAAAATTGCCTGATTCTTCGCCTGTAATTTGATGGTGGTCTAGGATCACAATTTTGAATTCTGCAAGTTTCTGATTTAATAAGTCGATGTACCCGCTCCCAAGGTCGGTGAAGATTACTAGTTGCGGTTTATCTGAAAGGATTTCGCCTACGATTTTATCTTCTATCCATTGGGTTATCCGAATTCGGAATTTGGCGTCAAGCCTGAATAGTGCCTTTCCGATAATTCCTCCTGCGGCAACTCCATCAGCGTCCAAGTGTGAGAATACATGGATGAAACCGTCTTCCTTGACTGTCTCTATTATTGCTTTGGCTGCACGTTGGGCTGAACTGAGAAAACCTGTAACTTTGTTGTCGTCTGAAGCTGAAGCCATAGCAATCACTTTAGGCTAAGAGCGTTGATTATTTAAAGATTTAAACCAGCGTAAAATATACAATTTGCGATCATGAAATTTCTTTGTCAAAACAGATTCAAAGGATCGGTGCTGATTTGTCCGGTCGAGGAAAAAATTTTGTGTCTGGACAATTTGCTGATGTTAATGTTGTGGGTTGGACTAGTTCTTGGCTCAAGTCTATGGAGTGCAAACATTTTTTGGGATACTGTAGTATAGTGAGCACTTTCGCCGTGGCAATAGTGAACACTAATCATGTAAACCGGTCTCTCTATGTTGGTCGCTCCTTCATCGCTATAAAAGGAAGTTTTCTCAGCACGCGCTCTTTGATGTGACAGCGTTACTCCGCAACTGTTATTTCTTTTGCTACTTAACTTCGACAGGGGAAAGTTATCTAACTTTTGATGAACGTTTTCTTCTGTAGATTGTGATCGCTAGCAGTGTTGCTATCATGAATGATGCCAGAATGAAGAATGATGGAAACTCTGGAATGATGGTTATTTCTTGTATTGTGTGTTTGTAGTTGAAGTATAGATAGCTATTTGTGCTGTTGGAGCATGGTAATAGGTTAGCTAGGACTTCTGTTCCGTTGACAAACACTTTGTAGGGAGCATTCATTAAGGCTGTTGGGATACATGTTCTACAGAAGCCTTTGGTGCCTTCCACTCCAGAAACGCTGAAGCGTATTTCTGTACCATTGAACTGGAAATCAGATATGGTAGAATTGCAGACAGTTTGAACATGGTCTTCTGGGGTAGCATTGAAATCAGAGAACCGCCCCATCAGAGGGTGGCTGTCTGTATTGTTTGCGTCTATTACATGTGGGGAGTCGCCTATTCCATCACTGTTCAAGTCCTCCCCAGTGTAGTTGCTCCAGTGATTACCCTCAACACCATCATCCCACAAATCATGAGATCTAGACGTGAAAACCTGTTGTTGGTTTTCAACAAGGTTGTTGTGGAAAATGCCGTTGTTTTTAGACAATCCGAGATTGATGCCGTTCCACCTGTTCGCCGTTATGGTGTTTCCAGAAATAGTGTTGTATGAACAAGAATATAGTGCTATGCCGCTTCTCGTGTTGTTTGTTATGTTGTTTCCAACTATGCTGTTATAGTCTGAAGAAGCGGAGAGGGCGATACCCCAACCGCCGTCTGCTATATTGTTTTCCCAAATACTGTTATTATTTGAAAGTGTGTCAAGAGAGATGCCACGGTCGCTGTTCGTTATGTTGTTTCTATATACTTTGTTATTGCATGAAACTGGTCCAAGTTGAATGCCACAGCGGTTTGCTGTTATGTTGTTTCCAGAAACGCCATTATGGCTTGAGTAGTAATCAAGCCCTATGGCAAGCGTGCTGTTTATCATGTCGTTTCCACGTATCATGTTGTTTGAAGACTGGAAAAGATAAACGCCTGTTTCAAATGCCCTGATTTTTAGGTTCTTGATTGTCACGTTGATTCTCTCTTGAAGGTTTATTCCCGTTCCATTCCTTGCTCCTTGGACAGTGTAGCCTGCCCCATCCAAAATTATATTGTTCTTTTCCACAACGATGGAACCACTTACGTTGCCCCTGAAAGTGTAAATGCTTCCGTCCCGTTCGATAGGTGCCGTTGGAGGATCAACACTTCCATCAGCCCTAATGTAAATAATTCCACTTCCCTCCACTATCCTTATTCTTGGAACGGAAACTAATGCAGAATAGAAAAACAACAACAGAACTAACAATGGACCTAATCTTTTCACAGCGGTTTCCAAGGAAAAAGTTCTGTAGCCCAGTTTTTATTATTTTTGGAAGAATCTTCGATTGAACCCTAGAGGACTCGTAACCCTAAGGATATTTCATCCTTAGAATGCAATCAGGCTAATGAAGCGAAAGTTAAGTTATTGAGGCTATTTTTGCCACGTATTTCCAGGTTGACGGTAAAATGCCTTTGCGCTTGTAATATCTTGAGAGCTTATGGATTTTTGCTTCAATTAGCTGAAGGGCTCGTTTATTGTACAGGTCGCCTCTGTTCTTTTCAAGATGAAGGGCCAAGCTTTGAGCTTTTTTCAGCAAGCTTGCCAAGTCTTCTGGCAATGAGGGGGCAAGCTCGTTTTCTTTGAGTATTTTCATTATTCTTTTTCCAGTTATCGGCTTTGCTAAGGGAACTGCATGTTGGTCTCTTAGGACGGTTCCTATGCGACTTGGCGAATTTCCTTCCCTTGCCAGTTTAACAACTAAAGCTTCTACCTCTTCTGGCTGATATTTGCACCAGTTTGGAGGGCGCTTGCTTACTGGTCTTGTTGGATGTGATTTCCCTTTTTCTTGTTTTGGCAAAGGTAATCCCTTAAACTCTGTATGAGCGAAGGTGTACGCATATTTAAAATTATTGATAGAATATGGATACAGTTTTCACATTTGCTAAAGCTTCTTGTACCATTTTCCAAATTTGCGGAAGGCTTTTGCACGATGTGAATGCTGGTTTTTCTCTTCCACATTCATTTCTGCAAAAGTCTTATTCTTGTTACGTGGTTTAAAAATTGGGTCGAAACCAAAACCAGACTCATCGCTTCCTCTTCTTTCTTCCGTCACTATTTCTCCGGCGACTATCCCATTGAAGCAAACTGGCGATTTTACCTCTGGGGAGAGGTATGCAACTACTGATTCAAACCTCGCTTTCCTAGATTCAATGTTTTCCATAAGCCTTAGCATACCTTGATTACCTATTGTCTTGTAGACGTAGGCAGCGTAAGGTCCAGGAAAACCGTTCAATCCATCCACAAATAAACCAGCGTCCTCCACTATGATTGGCAATTTGCATTTTTGAAAAGCATCTGTAACGCTTGCTTCTGCAATCTCTTTGAGATTGTCGCTTTGTATTTCTGGGGATTTGATTCTTAACATTCCAACAGCTATCTCGTATTCTGCCAGCACTCGGCGAGCTTCATTGAACTTGTTAGCGTTGTTTGTCGCGAAGAATATAAAGCGGCCTTTCAATTGAAAATTCATTTCACTTCACGTTTTTCTCTTCGCCCTGTATTGAGGCCCTCAGATATTCTTCCTATCTTATCGGAATATGAAAGGCTGTGCAGACCGATGGGCTTGGTCATTCTTTTTCCTTCCTTTCAGCGACATAGCGTCCTCTTTTCTCTATTTCCCTGATTTTGTCTAAAACGCTTTTCGAAGTTTCAACTCCCAAAACGTCAGCATAGCCCTTGATCACGGAGTCAAAGCACTCTGTGGCAAATCGGAAATGGGTGCTTTGGAGAGCCCGTTTCATAAGATGCAGGTCAACTCCTCTGGCTTCCAGTTCCTCTGTCTTGTCTCCGAGTCCGAAATCAACGAAGAATATCTTATCATTCGAGGTAAGAATCATGTTTGATGTAGTCAAGTCGCCATGAATTACTCCAGATCCATGGAGTTTGCCTACTAGTCTGCCAATTCTAAGGCACAATTGTCGCCTTTCTGTCTCGGAGACTTCGCTTAGTAATTGCTTGATCTGCTTCCCGTCAATATACTCCATGATTATTGTGGCGCTCTTCACATCGACTAGAAAGATTATTGGTGTTGGCACTCCGGCTTTTTTTGCCTCATGCATCAATTGTGGTTCATGAATTGTCCGGTAAGTACGTATCTGGTTATCCAAGGCAGCTTGGCGATATTTCTTGGGCAAACGCTTCTTTAATATTACCGTTCTACCGTGCCAATTTGTCAAGTAGAGGTTGGCTTCGGCCCCCTTCTTGATCAGTACTGGCGACTTCATTGCATCCAAGGGACTTCAACCTCTTCAAGCCGCCACCTTAGCCTTACGAAACTTTTCTCGACCGGTGTGATTATGCCATGTGTGAAAGTCAGCACTCCAGTCCAGGCAATCATTGCTCCATTATCGATTGCAAACTCGGTTGGCACGACATCAAATTCAGCATCGTGTTCTTCTGCTATAGCCCTGATCATGGATTGCAACCTTTTGTTAGCGGCTACTCCACCGGTTAGCAAGACTTCTTTTTTGCCTGTATGTGCTAAAGCCCTTTCAGTGACCTCTGCAACCATTGAAAAAGCTGTCTCCTGAAGGCTGTAACATAAGTCTTCGAGCTTGTACTCTTCTTTCCTCAGAAGGGTGACTGCAGCGGTTAATAAGCCGCTTAGGGACAGGTCCATTCCCTTAACAGTGAATGGCAGGGAAATCAACTCCTTTCCTTTTAGGGCAAGTTTTTCAATAACAGCTCCGAAAGGCATATCTGGCCTCTGACTTAGTCCAGCTTCCCTTGCAAAAACATCCAAGCAGTTTCCAAGGGCAATGTCTAAGGTTTCGCCAAAGACTCTGTAACGTCCAGAATCAAAGGCTGCAACCATGGTGTTTCCACCAGAAACGTATAAAGTCACAGGGTTATTGACTCCTGTTTTCAATTTTCCTATCTCAATATGTGCTATACAATGGTTGATTCCTACAAGCGGAACATTAAGATAGGAAGCTAGAGCGCGAGCCACGGTTGCCCCCGTGCGCAGGCATGGGCCCAAGCCTGGTCCTTGGGAAAACGCGATTACTGATAAGTCCCGTGATTTTATGCCTGACTTTGTTAAAGCCTTTTCAAGAACTTTGCTTCCCACTTCAGCATGGTGCCTCGCTGCTTCCCGCGGATGGATGCCGCCTTCTTTGGGCACGTAGGCGTCTATTATGTTTGCCAATATTTTGCCATTGAACGTCGATATTCCAATGCTGAAGTCATCTGCTGTTGATTCGATTCCTAAACAGTAGCGCTCATTTGCCTTCCGAGTTCTCATTTTTCCCACCTTTAAACATGAATTTCTTCAGTCTTAAACATACACCTTTTTATTTAAAAACTGCACATATTAATATCTGGAAATCGGAACTGATTGAAAATGCCGAAACGCAACGATCTGGAACAGAAAGCTCTCCAGTTCATAATGAACACCGGTTTTAACGGTGTCCTCCAATCTGACCTTTGGCGGGAACTCGGAGCGACCAGCAGGGAAGGCTCTAGGATATCCTTAAAACTGGAGAGTAAAGGGCTCATCCGCAGGGAAAAGGAGCTTCGAGAGGGAAGATGGACTTATAGACTTTTCCCGAAGAGATTGCCTGCATCAATTGATTCAATAGTAGACTGTCCATGCCTGATGTGTTCAGACAATCCTAGATGTGACCCGTCAAGTGTGACTTCACCTCAAAATTGTGACCGCCTCACAGATTGGATCCTTTTCATATCTCAAAGTGCATCGAACCCTTTGGGTGACATTTAGTTTTGCCAAAGGCGTGGATTCAGGACAGAAAAAGAGATTATTATTATAAGAAGGCTAAGCAAGAAAAGTACCGTTCAAGAGCGGCCTACAAGTTATTTCAAGCTATCAGGAAATATCATTTCATAGAATATGGCGATGTTGTCGTTGACCTAGGCGCAGCGCCAGGCGGATGGATGCAAGCTGCAAGAAAAACGGTGGGCAATAAAGGCTTCGTGTTGGGTGTTGATTTAAGGTCAATCGAACCTTTTCCACAGAATTATGTGAGAACGATAATTTGTGACATAACAGAACAGGAAGCTGTGCAGCAGATTTTGGAGATGCTTCCAAGAAAAGCTGATGCGGTTATCTCGGATGCTTCGCCAAACATATCTGGAATATGGGAGGTTGACCATGCCCGCCAAATCGACTTGGCACAGAAGACGCTTGAAATAGCGTTGGAAACGCTTAGGCCTTCTGGAAATTTTTTCGTGAAGGTCTTCCAAGGAGACATGCTTGACGACTTTGCACACAAAGTGAAGCAACACTTTGAAACCGTGCTTATTATAAAGCCCGAAGCAAGCAAAGCGAAAAGCTCAGAAATGTTCATCTTAGGAAGACGCCTAAAAAACGCGGCAATTTAGACAGCAATATAAATCTTGGTTTCCTTAATGATAGGCACGGTGAATCACTTGAGAATCATTGCAGCAGATTCTTCTGCCGCCATACTAGATGACAGGTTCGAACCCTTATCGATTGTTGCGGCCGCATCCGTCCTAGTTAATCCACCATATAGAGAGGTAAGCGAGTTTCTAGCGGAACCAATTTTTGTAGACGCAAGCAACGGACATGAAGTCATAGTGCACGAGGCAGAACTTTGCTTTGAACTTCTTGGAAAGGCTAAAGCAGACGTTGTACATCTCGACATGTCCTTGGGATCGATGCCGCTTGAACAGTTGTCACCGATTCAATTCACTAACATGAGAATTTCCACAAAGGCAAAACGCCATCTTCTAAAGGTCCTGCCACGATTGAGAAAAATTTCCAACGAAATAAGGCAGAAGTACGGAGTTGAAGTGTTAGCCATAGGCAAGGAAAGCATCCCTGTAAGGATTGCAGAGTTAACGGCAGGTGCACATGCAATTCTATATGCTTGCGAGAAAGCCGTCAATGAGAAACAGACAGTTCTGCTAGGTCTACCCTCCAAATGCCAGCTGGCAATTAATGAAAAAAGAGTGTATCTTTATCCGCTTATCGCAGCAGAACATGATATCAGAGGTTACGCAGAAGATGTGAAAGACATTCTGAAAAAGGTCAATATCATAGAAATGTTGAACCCGGTTGCAAGAGGGTTCCGAATCCTGAAAATCACGCCAAAACTTTAGAGTGAATCTCGCAAGCTTTCGTTGGAATGATTATGACATTCTTCGCTGTTAGATAGCAGCAAAATCCTTTTGTATGAATGTACACAAGAATGGTTTAAAAAAGGTGAATCGAGTGAAAAAGGAAGAAGTCATTTCTCCCCTTAACGCTGTCCTAGCTGTTGTGGTCACTTTCGCAGTTTGGCTATTTCTCACTGCTGCATTTTACCTTGTGTTTGGATACGGAGTTACTGTGATTGTTTCAGAGTTGCTGGTGATGATTGTTCCTCTTGGCTACATGCTGTTGAAAAACATTGACATTGGAAGCTACATTGGGCTGGGAATAAAGCCCCAAAACGTCCTATTGGGTATCACGTTAGGAGGCCTTCTCTTCTTTATTGACACTATCGTCTCTGTCGTGCTGATCTCAATCATGGGACCCAGCCAGGTCGTTGAAGAATCCAACAAAATGTTGATGGACCTTAGCAGTTCTCCATCCGGCTTGCTCTCTGTCATAATTGGCTTGTCTCTGACTGGCGTGTGCGAAGAGTTCACCTTCAGATGCTTTCTTCAGAATACAATAAACCGCAGATACTCCTTCATACCCTCCTTACTCATATCTTCTCTAGCTTTCGGCCTCTTTCATATCGATCCGCAACTGCTCCTCACTATCGGCACCTTCCTTCTTGGATTGGTGTTGGGCTACATCTATCATCACTGGCATTCCTATATCACCTCTGTAGTCACCCATTCAACATTAAATCTCATAATTCTAGCCATAGCGCTGCTTGCCCGATGATTAAATGCGTGCGAGTCACTACGCAAATTTCTAGCTCCAAATATGTCGCATGCTTGCTTCGCCGTCAAGATTGTTTCTTAATTCTTTTGATTTCCAAGCTTATGTCCAATGTTTTTGCACTTTGGGTTATTGCGCCCAAGCTCACAATGTCAACTCCAGTCGAACTGAATGACAAGATGTTTTCCGCTGTTATACCGCCACTGGCTTCCAGCAATGCTTTTCCATAAAGCTTCTTTTTCTTAAGCAATCCAACTGCTTTCTCTATCTGTCTTTGAGAAAAATTATCCAGCATAATGATGTCAACATCGGCTTCAGCAGCAGTCAAAACATCTTCAATGTTTGTCACTTCAACCTCGATCTTCTTGCTTAAAGAGGCATTTTCTTTAGCCTTCCCAACAGCTTCCTTAAGGCTTCCTGCCACTACAATATGATTGTCTTTTATCAATATCATATCATCCAAGTGAAGCCTATGCGTGTCGCCTCCGCCCACTTGAACAGCTTTTTTGTCGAAATAAAGAAGACCAGGCGCGGTTTTTCGTGTGCAAGCAACCCTTGCCTTGACGCCGGAATTCCGAATTTTTCCTATCAAGTTTCTTGTCATTGTTGCAATGCCACTCATACGCGAAAGAACATTCAGTAGCGTGCGCTCAACTGAAAGAATTGTTCTCGCATCCCCGGAGATTTTCATTAATACTTGTTTTGATTTCACCCGCGCTCCATCTGTGACCAAAGGTTCAGCTTTGATGTTCAGGCTTTCTAGAAGGACTTTTGCTTCTTCAATCCCGGCGGCAATGCCCGATTCTTTGGATATAACCTCTGCTTCCACAGTGGTTTCTGCCGGAACAATCAGTGCAGTAGTTATGTCTCCCTGCCCTATGTCTTCAGCCAACATCGTTCGAAGCTTATCTTCTAAAATTTTACGTGGCAAGAACATGCTTGTAATTCTGGATTGTTCAGCTTAAAAATGCTTGTTTATTTTCTGGCCACTTCAATTACTGTCTTGACAGCATTCTCGAGGCCGTCGTACTTCACGGCTTCTTTTTGGACTTCTGCAAGTCTGTCAAGAGTCTCAGCTTGAAGAATCTGCTGAACACTTTCCAGCAGCTTTCCCTTTCCCAGCCTTTCTTGCAGTACAATTTTCGCAACGCCAAGGTTCTCTGCTTGCTTTGCATTACTAAGCTGCTCAGTATGGTTGGGCGTGGGAACAAGTATTGACGGTTTGCCATAACACATACACTGAGTTATCGTTCCATGCCCGGCACGCCCTATTACTAGATCGCTTGCTTTTAGGTATTCGAAACGGTTGGGAATCCACTTGTAGATTGTTACGTTGCCATGGCGTATGGGTTTGTTGTCAGCATTCGGGTAGCCATAGGACATTACAATTTCATAGTCTTTTGGAAAGTTTAATAGCACTTTGCGTAGGATTCCGGTGATGAAAGCTTTTTCTATGGTTGGGCCGCTTATGGGTGCAAAAATGACAGACCTGTCCTTGGGTAGTTTTAGTTTTTCGCGAAGTTCTTCTTTTGTAGGCAGGTCGTTTGGATGTGTGGGCAGTATTGGTCCTATTAGTTTTATATTTTTTCTGTAAGGCTTTGGGATGGTCAGGTTGCCCATGGATATCGTGTATGGTTGAGGAAAATCTGGGATTAGAACGATGTTTCCGCTTGTCCACATTTTGCCGACGATTGTGAGGGCGACGGAATCTAGCAGTCTTGCTAAGCGTAGATAGTGCTTTCGCCGTGGAACTCTCATTTGAAATTGATTTAGTATGCAGATTCGCGGAATTTCTAGAACTGTTGCCGCTAATAGCGGTGAGATGCGGGAGTCTGAAACAACGACGTCAGGCCTAAAAGCTCCAATGGTCTTTACTTCTGCATTCATCTGTTTCATAAGGGTGAAGGAAGCGAGAAAGGGGCCTGGATTGATTGCTGTCTGTCTGAAGTCTACGCTTCCATCTGGTTTGACCTGAAATCCTATCGGCGGGGCTTTTATGAGAGGATAATTTTCTTTTTCAACATACCTTACGCCTTCGAGATAGGTGGAGAAGATTACTTCAGAATTCTCTTCCGAGAGCTTCTTTGCTATTGGCAAGCATCTTCCTACGTGTCCTAAACCGATGCCGCATGGAGCGAAATAAACTTTCATCAGACTATTTCCCGCCGAGGACCTTTTGTTTTATCTCGCCTCGTGGTTTTTCTTCTTCAAAAATTATGGCCTGAAACTTATAGATCTTTGTGCCTTCCCTAAGCCAGTAGTCTGAAAGTAGACCAGCCTTGTTACAGCATTGACATAGAAACTCTTCAGCATTCCATTGCCATTCAACCGGGACTTGGGGCAAAAGCAGTCCTTTATACACGCCTCTCTCAACGATTAATCCGTCTTCTCCAATTTTTATTTTGGCGCAGTATTCTTTCGGGTTCTTGACTTTTATTATCTGCGGTGGCGTAAGCACGCTTACCTCAAAGACTACGTGGTCAAGTTCTTTTAGCGAAAGTGGAGGAAACCGCGGATCATTTGTCGCCGCGCTTATGGCGGACTCGATAACTGCCTGCACCAGCGGTGTGGTGGGGTACGGGTAACCAATGCATCCTCTGAGTTCTTTTTCTCCGTTTTTTACACTGTTTATTGTGACGAAGACTCCGCATGGTTGCATGAGCTTTTCAGAGACGTTTTCTGGAACACTGATGCATTTTCTGGTTTTCAGATATTCTTCCACAGCTTTTCGTGCAAGCTTAACGAGAAATTGCCCTTCTTTCTGGCTTAGTTGGAATGACAATCTTTTGCTCTCCTATGTTTGATAGCAATAGCTATTGTGTAAGGGCTTGTGTTTAAATTTTTGCGGATAAAAGTATACGGTTTAGAATTTCGTTGTCTCTTCGTTTATTCCTTCCTTGGTTATTATCAGAAAATCTATCCCGTCACCGCTCATGATGTCTCTGCTTATGGCGGACTTCATCGCTCTGACTACAAGTTCTTTTGCTTCCTCAGCATTCATGTTTTCCTTATATCCTTCTTCAACTACTCCCATGGCAATCTCTGTTCCTGAACCCACAACCGTGTATTTGTCAGGCAGCACGGAGCCCAGAGGATCCAGCGAGTAAAGTGATGCTCCTTCACCATCTATCCCGCCCACGATTGTCTGTGTAATCAACGGCGCCAGTCGACGGTAAAAAAGCAGGTTTGACATGAGTTTGGCCGCTGACCTTACGGAGATCGGTCTGCCCACATCTAGGCTGAACAGGTTCCCGTAGGCTTCTACTTCTCTTATGAGAACCTGCATGTCTGAAACGAGTCCAGCACATGCTGCCCCAATGTTCCCTGTTATTTTGAAAACTTTCTTTCCGGTTTTGCTGACGACGAGGTAGCCGTACGAAACACGTTTTTCAGAAGCCAATATGACACCGTCCTTGAACGTAACGCCTATCGTCGTTGCACCTGGAATAAACATGTAGCCACCTTGCTCCGCTTGTTTCTCCATGTGATACACCTTTCTCGTTTTTATGCACGGACAACCTATTAAACTTAATGTTAAAAAAGCTGGAGACTTCTATTGCAATCCCCTTCTTTATTTTTTGCTTGTTAACGTTATACTAGGGTTGACCAAAAAGACTATGGTATGGAAATGTCAGCAAGCTAATGGTTTAAATCTTTATAACAAATATGGACTCATAACAATGGCAAGAGGTTGAGATGCAGTGTCATATGTTTTCAATATACCGTTTCGAGATAATCTCAAGCTAAAGCATGTCATTGGTTGTGTCAAGAGAGACGTAAAGCTGCAAACGTTATGGAAATGTGCAAACATAATGGCTATTGACCGCATGGGTTTTACAGATCATGGTCCAACACATGTGAAAATAGTTGCCAATTCAGCGTTAAAACTTCTTAGAATATTGGTTGACAACAAGGTTGTGCCCAGCATTGTTAAGAATTATGGCATGAAAAACGAGGACGCCGAAGTTGTGGTGGTTCTAGGCTCAATTTTTCATGACCTAGGCATGGTGGTTACAAGGGAAGGGCACGAGCTGTATGGTGCATTGTTGGCTTCAAGGTTCATTGAGAAATATCTGGAACAGATCTATTCCGAAGAAGAGCATACAATAATCTGTTCTGAGGCTTTGCATGCTATAGTGTCTCATGAAGAACCTCGAAAACCTCTAACGATAGAGGCAGGCATCGTGCGAATTGCCGATGCTTTGGACATGGAGAAGGGAAGAGCCAGAATTCCATTTCAAGCAGGAAAAGTGGACATCCACTCCGTTTCCGCACTTTCAATTGAAAAAGTGGACATCCACGAAGGTGATAAGACGCCAGTCACAATCAAGATAACGATGTCAAACTCCGCGGGAATCTTTCAGATAGACGAACTGCTCAAGCCAAGAATTAAAAATTCTGGACTAGAAAACTACATTCACGTTGTGGCCGAGATAACTGAGGAAAAGGAGACAAAGATATTGGAAAAGTTTGAAATTTAGCGTTTACTCACAGACAGCGCGCAAGGATCTAAATGAAGACCCACGCTCCATCTTTTTGAACAGACTTACCGTCAACTATTATTTCTCCACCGCCAGCGCCAGGTCTTAAATCCTTTACGATATCCCAGTGTATGGCAGAATCGTTTCTTCCATGCGGATCATCGGGCTTCACACATGCTTCGTATGCACTTCCTATTGTAATGTGTACGGTTCCTCCTATTTTTTCGTCGAAAAGCAAGTTTTTCATAAACCTATCTATTTTTTCGTTGTTTCCGATGCCAAATTCGCCAATATGATGAGAACCTTCATCAGTCCCAACCATTTTCAATAAGAATTCTTGTCCTTTGGCAGCTGTTGATTTGACGATCCTTCCCCCATTGTCAAACTCCAAATATATTCTGTCAACTTCATTACCAGATTCTATCGCAGGATAACTATATGTTATGTGACCCCTTAATGAAGTGTGTATTGGTGCGTAGAAAACTTCTCCACCTGGCATGTTATGCTCTCCATTATCACATTCACCTTCTCTTCCAGCGAGGCTAAACGTCAAATCCGTGTCTTTTCCCAGAATCCTGACTTCTTTTGCGTTATCAAAGACCTTCTTAACTTTTTGATTCATCTTTTTCTGTTCATTCCAGTCAACTCCAATGATTGAATCATAAACAAAGTCAGAAAAATCTTCAGTCGACATTCCAGCTTCCTGGGCATACGCAGCCGTAGGGTATCTCGTAGTAACCCATCTTTTGGTCAGTCTTTCTGAAGTGATCGGTTGAGCTGCCTTTTTTCTCATAGTAATTCTTGCAGGGTCGATGTCAGCCAAATATTTCGTGTTAGTCTCTGCCTCTATTCTGATATAGGCATCCATAGCCTTCATCTCGCTCAGCTTTATTTCAGAAAGTGTTTGCAACTGTTTCTCAGAAGCATATTTCATCCAATCATGATCCAAAACCTCTTTAGTCTGAGAATCAAAAAGAAGGTGTTCATGAGGAAAAGCACCATTTTGTATTATTTTATTTCTGACTGCAACGAACCAGGACAGAGCTTCAAGTGAATCTGATGAAAGATATACTTTATCGCCTTCTCTGACTTTAGCAGAATAATTCACTAGAATATCTGCAACTTTTTCTACTCTAGGATCAAACATGAAGCCACCTCTTTGCTATGATTAGCAATAATGGATTTAACTTGGCACTTTTCGCCCAAATACTCTCTACAGACCTCGACATATCAAGAATGCTTTAAGATTTCCTATTCTGTCTGTGTGATGCCAGCTTAACCTTCTTGCCGATCAATTCAATCCAAATCCCATCTGTGTCCCTGACAAACGCCAGCGTATAGCCACTCTCATCCCATGGCTCGATGGCTGATGTCGCGCCACCTGCAAGCACTTTCTTGTAGCTTCTTTGGACGTCCTTGCACCAGAAGGCTAAGTGGTCCAGCTCTGAACCTTCCACGTATTCCTCGTAGAACTTCTTCCCGAGTGGGTAGTGGTTTAGCTCTAAGACCTGTCTTGACCCTTTGCCTTTCAACTGTACAAATATGCCGCCTGCCCGCATCTTTCCTCTCTGTACTTCTTTCATACCCATCGTTTTTGTGTAGAACTCGATAGAGCGTTTCAAGTCCCTAACCCGGATACCTGTGTATGTAAACTTCATTTCTTTTCCGCACCCCTAGTGCAGCAGAAAAGAGTTTCTAATAATTAAAGTTGCTCACGACTCACAGCGGGCTAATGGTTATAAGGATAGTCTATTCGCTAAAGAAACAACCTATTAAACTTGATGCCCTGATAATAGTCTGAAAGGATGGATTGATGTGATAGGCATTTATACAAGAAACTTCGGAAACGTCTGGTTTGGAGTTGCCTGCGATGAAGAATCCGTCTACGCTACGACGTTTGCTTCTGATGAGAAGGAAGTACTGCACGGTCTGTTGGGAAGCATTCCCTTCTACATCCCATTCCAACATTTAGAAAGAAATTCAGTCTTCGCTGAGAAGGCATTGATTTTGTTGAAGGAGATCTATGATGGAAAAGATGTTACACATAGTTTACGTTTTGCAACAAGGCACCTGTCTGATTACACTAAGAAAGTTCTCAAGGCTACATCTCTAATTCCAGTGGGTTACGTGTCTTCTTACGGTGCAGTTTCTAAAGCCGCTGGCGGAAGCCCAAGAGCTGTTGGACGGATCATGGCCCTGAATCCTTTTCCGCCAATTGTTCCATGCCACAGGGTCGTTAGCTCAGATTTCACATTGGGCGGATATGGCGGCGGTTTGGACGTGAAGCTCGAATTTCTGCGGAGGGAGAGAAGGGGTTATCCTAGTAGACGTGAGGTTGCAGTTGATGGTGGAAAGCTGCAATTGTTTCCCGTCGAGTTTGTGCTAAGAAGACTGGAAAAGAGCAAACGTTAATTCACTCTAAACTGATATGATCTGAGCGAGATGGTCTCCATGGCAACTAAGCGCGGGGTCTATGTTGGGAGGTTTCAGCCTTTTCATTTAGGTCATCTTAATGCGATAAGAGATGTTTTGAAAGAAGTTGATGAACTTGTGATCGTTATTGGCAGCGCTCAGTACAGCCACAATTTTAATAATCCCTTCACTGCTGGCGAAAGGCTGGTTATGATACGTAAGGCTTTGGAAGAAGGTGGCATAGATTATTCTAAGACTTGGATTGTGCCTGTGCCTGATGTACATTTGCATATGCTGTGGGTTTCAGCCTTGGAAGGCTACACTCCGCGTTTTGAAGTTGTCTATTCAAACGAGCCGCTAACGCGTCGACTCTTCATGGAAGCAGGATACAAAGTCAAATCTATCCGCTTGTTTGAAAGAAAGCTCTATTCATCCACAGAAATAAGGCAGAAAATGCTCAAAGGTGAAAACTGGGAAAAGCTTGTTCCGAAAAGCGTGGCTGCCTTCATAAAGGAAATAGATGGTATCAACAGGATACAGGATTTGACCAAAAGCGACAAACTGTAAGTACGCACACTGAAGTTAACCATGGAAATTGTGTAGAAATTGGAGTTGGCATCTCACGCGATTTGAGAGAGTAAAAAAGAATGGGAATCTAGCCGGGTGGTGGTCTTTTTCCCAGAATGACTGGAATTTGTGATGTTTGATTCGACCTTACAATGTTCAGAATTGCGGTTTCTCTGGGCAAGGTGTTCTCTTCCAGATAGCTTGACATTTCGTCGCCGTTTTTGATACGTGTTGCGTTGATTCCGACTATTATGTCGCTGACATGCACGCCTGCGTTGTAGCACGGGCCGCCTGACACTACTTCAGCTATTTTCCAGCCGTAGGTTACATTTGTATGTATCTCTTGAGCTGTCTCATAGTCCATGTCTCCTCCCCTTACGCCTAGGTATGAGTGGCTATCATAATTGCCGTTTTCAATCAGAGAAGACATCTCTCTAAGTATAGTATTTGAAGGGATAGCGAAGCCTAAGCCTTGAGAATCAGCGACAACCGCTGCTGTAATACCTATCACTTTGCCGTCGAAGTTTAGTAATGGGCCGCCAGAGTTACCCGGGTTTATTGGTGCGCTTATCTGGATGATGTTGGCTATTGTAAAGCCTCCTGTGTACTCCTCTTCAGTGATTGTTCTTCCAAGCGCGCTTATTACGCCTGTAGTCATTGAGCCGACCAGTCCATACGGGTTGCCTACGGCCAGCACAGGGTTGCCAACCCTCAACGTTGAGGAGCTTACAATTTCAAGCGGTTTAAATTCAGTTTCAGGAGCACCAACAACCGAGAGAACTGCTAAATCTGCGTATGGATCTGTCCCGTTTACCACGGCTGCATACCCGTTGCCATCAGAAAAAGTAACGCTAACAGTTGTAGTTCCAGAGACAACATGATTGTTCGTCACCACAACCATTGATCCGCTGAATCTGTAAACGAAGCCGGAACCTTGAACTGTTCCACTAATTGTCACTCCACGAATCAGAACAACTGAATCCTTTACACTTTCATAGATGTCTGGAAGGGAAGCCGTGCCGTTCGCTTGCAGAGCTTCAACCTTGGCCTCCAAAGCTTGCAGCTTTGGCTGCAATTCGAGAAGCAGACCTGTCTTGTTAATCGGAGTCCCGGTTTTGCCAAATGCCATTGCTATTTTGCTAATATCTAGAATGTCGATTTTCCCGTCATCGTCTAGGTCTAACCATGGATCATACTCATGTCTGCTTGATTGACTGCTGGACGGAGTTATCATAAACAACGTAGCTGTAAAGCAGAACGTAATCAAAACAGCAATCACTATATCCTTTTTCGTTACCATGCGTATCACCTCCCTCTGCTTGCAGAATTCGCAAATAGGCTCAAACTTATTCCAGCTATTTTGCAGAAAACTGCAAGCAAATATAAAGGATTATCTCTTTTTGTTTCTCCTATCTGAATTGTGAATAGCTTTGCAGGTTGAAGACTAGAGAAACACCATATGCTTTTTCATCCGAAACCAAATAGGATTGTTGGCTCAACAATTTCTTGAGCGATGTTATCCAGAGTGCTTCAGGAAACTTGAGCAGCTTAACATGGCTAAAACAGCCTATGATATGGTCAAGACTAAGCCAACGGCAACAGTCAGCACTATTAGCTATTTGGAAGCTCGCAGGGTGAAGAAGCGCTGCAAGCTTGTCAAGAATAGCGCGTTCGTGTTCGATCGATCGATCCAAGACTTCCGACAAAACGAAGAGAAACTGCCTTACAAAACGCTTTCCGAAGCCTACCAATTGAGCAAACATTTTGCACCCGCATAATTCTCCCAAAACAAGGATGTCTGAAAATCAAATCTACCGCATTACAAACAGACTTTTCCGACTGTCCAGACAAATCAGCACCACTCCGCTCATCTAATCTTCAACATGAATCAGCATGCTGTTGTCTTGACAATTGCAGCAGGAGACGCTTTGACTATACTACAGGCACTCGAATCGATGATCTAGAAATGACCAAAGCTTCTTGCAAGACATGCTCTCTGTCCAGACAAACGAGAATCCGCTTGTGCAGACAATTCAGCACTGAATCTCTTATGCTGTTCTTGAGTATCATATTGTCTTGAAAAATATGCGGGTCACGAGCCCCACGTGCGCCTCGCAATTCAAAGTATTAACAGCAGAAGAGCGTAGCTTTGTCTCCGCTTTTAACTTTGAAGACTCCTGCAGCGTTGCCTTGATTTATGGAAATCTCTAAAAAGTTGTGGCTTCCAATGAGAGCCAAAGGTTTTCTTCGTTCAACTTCACCGTAAGTCTTGCAGAATTTCAACCTCAGCCTAGTGTTTTTCAGCTTAAGATCAATCGTGCGCTTAGACTCGATGAACCCGATTTCCTTCTTCCCGAAACTTGTGATTATGTTTCCGAAGTCGTCTACATGAATGACTTCACCGACAAGCATGCCTTTTCTTCTAATGATTTTGGCGAATTCAGGCATCACGATTTCGCTGATTTCCGGTCCAAATTCCTCTGGGGGTACACCGTTTGCCAAGTGGGCTGCTGCTGGCGCGAAAATGTCTCTACCGTGAAAAATGTTTGACACTTTTGACATCATAAGCCTCTTATTTACTATCTTGTGAACATGCTTCCGTCCGGCTGTGTTTCTGGAAGCCAAAGCCAACACGCCATTGGCCGGTCCAATGAAATAGCCATTTACTGTCTGCATCAATATGGGCTGTCTTTCCGTTCCAACACCTGGGTCTACAACCGCGACGTGAATTGTGCCTTTCGGAAAATAAGGCGCTGCTGACGCTAAGACATAGGCACCCGTCCTCACATTGAATTTCTCAACCTCATGGGTTATGTCGACAACCTCAACGTTCGGGCTCAGACTCAGAATTACCGCTTTCATTTCCGCCACATACGGATCTTTCAAACCAAAATCCGTCGTCAAAGTAATGATTGGGCAACGCATGTTACTCCATTTATAAACGATTCAGAATAATTAAGTTTCCAAAGGCCTAAAGAAGGACTGCAGCAACATGGCAATTCGCAGACAGCTCACCGCGAAGGATGTAGCTTTAACCGTTAGCTTCACAGCCCTGTACGTCGTCTTCGGTTTCCTGAAGATTTCTCCGATAATCGGCCTACCTGGTCAAGCAATATCAGCCGCAGCAATCATGGCCCCAATAATGGGCATCCTCCTCGGCCCACAAATAAGCACATTAGCCACATTCACAGGCGGAATAATCGGGTTCTCCCTAGGCTCGTTTTCCTCACCAAGCTTCGCTTCTGGAACATTTGCAGCCTTATGCGCAGGGTTAACTCACAATGGTAAGCGAACAATCAGCACCATAGTCTACCTATCTCTCTTACTACTCTTAGCCCTCTACCCCAATATCGGCGCCGCCTGGCTCTATCCACAAGTAATGTGGTTCCAAATAATTGGCCTGATTATCTTAATTTCACCCTTACAGTCAATGGCAACGGAAAATCTTGACAACAGCTCGAAGCTGCTTTACGGCTTCTTCATAACCTCTCTAACCTCAACACTAGCCGGCCAAATCGCTGGATCTCTTACCCTTGAAATTCTTACAGCTAACGCAGACTCTTGGATCGCAACCTGGCAAGTCATCACCTTTCTGTACCCAATAGAACGAATAATCATTGCCTTAGCCGCGGCTCTAGTCGGGGTATCTCTGCTTAAAGTTTTGAAAAGCGCTAACATGATGCCTCTTGACCATGCAAAAAGCCAAAAATAGAGTTCAGAGCTAAGACTCTCTAACAAGTAAACTCTCTAAGAACTGCTTACTCTGCACAACTTCTTTCTCGCTACCTCGTACTTCCAGAGTAAGCCACCCATCGTATCTAACCTCCCGCAAAAGGTTCAAGAAGCCCGGAAAATTGATTGTTCCCCTTCCGATCGGAAGGTGTGTTGCTTTTCTATAGTTCCTATCTTGTGTAGCGTCGTGTACATGAACGTCCAGCAGCCTGTCTCCAAGCGTGTGAACTGCATCAGAGAGATCAATTCCTATCTGATACACGTGCCCTACGTCCAATAGAACCCCGAGTTTTTCGGAAGGAAACTTCGAAACAAATTGTGCAAAATCATCCAAGCCTTCGAAGATGAAAGGCGGGTAACAGAATGATTCTAGCGCTATTTTGATGTGATTGCGGCTTGCAAAGCTCATTTCTTCCTGCAACAATTCGAGAAAACGCATTTTCGCCCTAAACTGAAGCTCTTCACTTACTACGCTTCCTGTTGTAAAGAAGGGTGGGTGAATGGAAACTAATGTTGAACATAGTTTACTGCTAAGCATTATCCCATAATGCACTTCCCTCTGTGCCTTGAAATATTCGTCCTGTGTTGAAGCGAACTTTTCCGCATCGTACAAGCCGCCGACATGCACGTTTCTCTCAATGTTCAAGCTGTCAAGAACAGTTCTCAACCGTTCACCTTCGATGAAATCGAAGTATCTGAGCGGACCGATCTGAACAGATTTGAAGCCCAACGAAGAAACTCTTCGAACAATCCTCAAAAGTTCATCGTTGCTATAGTGCGGGTCGGTTTCGAAAAACTCGTTCGAAGCCAAATTGAGACCCACAATCATATTTTAACACCTGCAGCCGAAGGCTTCACCAACATTGTAGAGTATTCATAAATATGCATTGTTTGAAGGGCATCATCATATCTGCCGAACCATAAACACCGTCATCAAAATCTACAGGAGCATCCTTAATCAAGACTATAGGAGTCTTCTCAGCAGCTTCGCCTATAAGTAAATGGGCTGCTGAAGCCAAATCATCAGCGATTGCCTGCCGCGTGATAGCTATCGGCTTTCCATACAGGTCTTTTTCGCCTCTGCACTCTTTTATGGGTTTAAATCCGGCAACTGCCAAAGCCAAACCCACCGTGCCTATCCTGAGCGGTATCAGCCCACTGTCAACGATCAACACAGCAACCTTCTTCCCAGTTTTACACTTAATCTCTTCTCTAAGGCGTTCTGCGCATTCTTGAACGTTTTCCGGCCACAAAACCGCAGAATCGGCAGGAGCATTCTTGTTGTCAATGCCTGCATTAGCAGTCAAGATTTGATTCTTAAGCGTTAGAATCGCTTTTTCGACCCCTCCGCAAATCTTGTCTGCTTCCAGCAAAATCAGCTCGGCAAATTCTGGTTTCAGTGAATACTGTTTTGCAAGTTCTTTCGCCTTTTCTGAAGACTGGACACTGCTTAGTTTTACTATGCGACCTTCAGAGTAGGAAATAATCTTTGAAGTCAAAGCCAATACGTCATTGTTTTCAAGTTCTAACTTCTGTTCTTTCAAAGACTCAAGAACTATTCCAACTAGACTGTCGCCAGCTTTCACAAATCGTGTCTTAACAGCGTAAAGCCGCATGCATTCTCATCCTCCATGCATAACCGGAACAAAAACCACTTCATCTTCATCCTTGATCATTGTTTCCATGCCGTTCAAGACGCTGACCTCTTTTCCGTTCACAAGAATAAGCATGCTGGTCTTTGGTTCCTGAAGTTCTGGATCAATTAAAGCCCGTTTGAGCTCAGGCAGTTCCTTGACCATTCTCTTTATTATCCATCGCAACGGTGTAGAGCTTTCAAATTTGAGCGCAAGCTTGTCTTTGCCGGAAATGCTGCGGAAAGACCCGATGAATTTTACAGTTATTGTCATCTGTTTTTCCTTCTGGCTTTATAGGACTATGATTATGGAGATGTCGTTTACGTTTGTGCCTGTGGGGCCTGTGAAGATGAGGTCGTTGAGTTTTGAGAAGAAGTGATAGGAATCATTTTCGGCTAGAAATTTCTCCGGAGCCAATCCCATTCGGATCGCTCTGGCCAATGTTTTTCCGTCCACTATTGCCCCCGCGGCGTCTGTTGGGCCGTCTATTCCATCCGTGCTCAAGGAGGCTACAACGGCTCCGTTGAGTCCCTTCAGTTTCAGCGCAGCTGCCAAGGGTATTTCTTGGTTTCTGCCGCCCCGGCCTTTTCCGGTGACGACCACGGTGGTTTCTCCGCCGGCAACGATGCCGGCTGGTTTTGGAACAGGGTTTCCAGAGGCTGAGACTTCTTGGGCTATTGATCCTAGCATGGTGCCTACGTGTCGAGCTTCTCCTTCCAACGTCGCAGTTAACAGAAGCGTGTTTAAACCCTCGGATTTCAACTGTTCGCAGGCTGCGAGGCTTGAGAACCTGTTGTTTCCGACAACGACATTGTAAACTTTTTTAAACGCTTTGTCGTCAGCCTTAGGAGTTTCTGGGATGAGCCGTTTCGCTCCGTCTGACAGAACTCTCTTAATTGATCTTGGAGCCGTATTCCACAAATTGTATTTCTTCAAGACATCTGTGGCGTCTTTGAACGTGGTTGAGTCTGGAACGGTTGGGCCTGAGGCGATGAAGTCTAGGGGGTCGCCGACAACATCGGAAAGGATGAGGTTCAGAATTGTGGCGGGGTAAGCCTTCTTCGCCAGCCAGCCTCCTTTGAAATCTGAAATGTGTTTTCTCACGGTGTTGATTTCGTTTATCGTTGCACCGGACTTCAGCAGAGCATTAGTTATTTCTCCCTTATCGGAAAGTGAAATGTTCCCGCGTGGAAGCGGCATTAAGCTTGAGCCTCCTCCAGAAATTAGGCATATGACCAAATCATCCTCTTTTGCGGATTCTAACATTTTCAGCATGTTGCGTGTTCCTTCGACGCCGGCTTCATCTGGAACTGGGTGGCTTGCGCCGTGAAGCTTTATCATGTTTGTCTTGTTCTTGCTGCCGTGCGGCACGTTAACAAGCCCGTTTGTTATTCGTTTGCCTAGAATTTGCTCTAGGGCTTCAGACATCGGGCCGCTTGCTTTGCCCCCGCCTACGACGTAAATGTTCTTGAATTTTTTCAGGTCAGAAGAACAGGCGTCAACCTTCAGGATGGAGTTTTTCAGCAGGAGTTTTGATTTTATTATCTGTTTTGGGTCGACAACGTGCAAAGCATGTTCAAGGCTTGTCAGGGCTAGTTCCCTGGCTTTGCGGTCAAGCTTCGTTTTGCTATTCTTGATGAGTTGTTCCTTGTTATTGATCCCTGTCATTACGGCAACCCGTTGTAGATTCTTCGAGAGAGGTTGCGTAAGTGTAATAAGTCAATGTTAATAAAGAATTCCGCAAATCATTGCCTGGTGAATTGTATGTCGAAACCGAAGGTTTACGTGACTCGGGAGCTTCCGGAAAGAGGTCTGGAAAAAATAAGGAAGCATTTTGACACTGAGGTCTGGCGTGAATATGCGCCGCCCCCGAAGAAGGTTATAATAGAAAAGGCAAAAAATGTTGATGCCCTTGCCACGCTTTTGTCAGACAAGATTGATGCGGAGGTCTTCGACGCTGCGCCTAAGCTGAAGATTGTTTCACAGATGGCGGTAGGCTTCGACAACATAGAAATTCCAGAAGCCACGAAAAGAGGCATTTACGTTACAAACACGCCTGAAGTGTTAACAGACACTACAGCGGATTTTGCGTGGGCTTTGCTTATGGCGGTTGCAAGACGCGTTGTCGAGGCAGACAAATACGTTCGCACTGGACAGTGGAAAGTTGGTTGGCACCCCCACATGATAAGCGGCAGAGACGTTTACGGCGCAACCATAGGCATCGTTGGCGCGGGAAGAATTGGCTACGCAGTGGCTAAAAGAGCAAAAGGATTCAGCATGAAAATCCTGTTCTACGATGTTATCCCAAGGCCGAAGATGGAAAAAGACTTTGGCGCGAGAAAGGTTGATCTTGAAACGCTTCTAAAAGAGTCAGACTTCGTCAGCATCCATGTCCCATTAATGAAGGAAACGCATCATTTGATGAACGAGCAGAAGCTTAGACTGATGAAGAAAACGGCATATCTGATAAACAATTCTCGCGGACCAGTTGTTGACGAAAAAGCATTGTACAGGGCACTGAAGGAAGGCTGGATCGCAGGCGCCGGCCTGGATGTTTTCGAACAGGAACCCACGCATGTTGATAATCCGCTGCTTAAGCTTGACAACGTGGTGGTTGCTCCACACATATCAAGTGCAAGCCTTGAAACCCGTTCTAAGATGGCTGAAATGGTTGCAGATAACCTCGTTGCGTTCTTTGAAGGCAAGAAACCGCCAAACTTGGTCAACCAAGACGTGCTAAAGGTGCGACCTTTATCAAAGCTTTTCTAAATCTCAGCTCACATCAATCCTTTCTATATTTTTTTCTTGAACCACGTGTTACGGTCAATTACGGGGTAGCATTCTCCGAATGTGATATTTGAGCGTTTATCTTGATGCACCGTTCTGCGTATGGATACAGCATGTTGATTTTTGAGACTGCTGATCAGCCAAAACTTCCGTTTTTTGTTTTGTCAAGACAACTGAGCTATTATGAAGCATAGCGCTCCATTTGTGAAAGCGTCTTTCAAACGTGGATTTGGGTAAAGTTAACTGCAATGGTTAAATACCCTTTCGTCTTACCTTAGATTTCCTTTCAACTCTAGGTGATTGAAGTGGACTCTATCTTTGCAAAGAGAATGAAAACATTAGGAACTGAAACAGCCTTCGAAGTGCTTGCAAAGGCGAAGGTCCTTGAGAAACAGGGGAAAGACGTTGTGCACTTGGAAATCGGTGAACCAGATTTTGACACTCCTAAGAATATTAAGGAAGCCGCTGCAAAAGCCCTCAACGCTGGTTATACTCACTACACTCCATCCGCGGGTATTCCAGAGTTAAGACAAGCTATAGCGGACTACATTTCAAAAACCAGAAACATACCGGTCAGCTCAGAAGAGGTCGTTGTAACACCTGGTGCCAAGCCGATAATGTTCTTCAGCATTCTAGCACTGGTAAATCCAGGCGAAGAAGTTCTCTACCCGAACCCTGGCTTTCCAATCTACGAGTCTTTGATAAATTTTGTGGGCGCCAAACCGGTGCCCATACCGCTCAAAGAGGAGAACGACTTCAGCATTGATCCTGAATACGTCAAGAAAAGGATAACCAAGAAGACGAAGATGATAATCATCAATTCGCCGGAAAATCCGACAGGCGGAGTCATCACACGAGGGCAGTTGAAAGTCATAGCCGACTGCATTGCTGACAGAGACGACGTGTTCGTCCTTGCAGATGAAATTTACAGCAGAATAATCTACGAAGGCAAACATGAAAGCATCACACAGTTTAAAGGAATGAAGGACAAAACAATTCTGTTGGATGGCTTTTCAAAAACCTACGCCATGACTGGTTGGAGACTGGGTTACGGCGTAATGCGAAAAGACCTGGCTCTGAAAGTTGCACAGCTGATGACCAATTCTAACTCTTGCACCTGCACTTTCACTCAGATGGCAGGTGTTGAGGCTTTGACTGGATCGCAAAAGGAGCCGGAGAGAATGGATGCTGAATTCAAAAAGAGAAGAGAAGTCATAGTTTCCGGCCTGAACAACATTGAAGGAATAACCTGCAAGAAACCGCATGGAGCCTTCTACGTGTTTCCAAACATAACAGGCACAGGCATGGACTGCCACAAGCTCGGAGACCATCTGCTTTACAATGCTGGCGTGGCAGTTTTACCCGGAACGTCCTTTGGAAAGTATGGAGAAGGCTATCTGCGCTTGTCTTTTGCCAATTCAGTGGAAAACATCAAGAAAGCCTTAGACCGCATAGCAAAGGCTGTTAAGAAACACTGAGTTTCTTTACTCCTCTATTTTTTCTTCCGTCAAAGTTTCAACTATATCTGACGCTAACTGCACCAAATTATCTGCCTGCTTCATCGCCCTGTCTCCATCCACTTCCTCAAGCTGGGCTAATTGCTGAACCATCTCCTCAATCTCCACAAGACACTTCAAAACCGGATCATCAATCGCCTGAGTCCTAGTCTTCTCAGCCGCCTCCCTTACAACAATCTCCACGAATGCAGGCTCGCCCAGGCTGTAGTATATAGCGTTTCGTGCTTTTCTAACGGCCTCCAAAACCAGACTTGGCGCCATATAAGGCATTTTTCTCGCAGCCGCAAGCTCCGCTTTCGCTTCACGAAGGTATCGAAGCGCCCAACCCCTTCTGTATCCGTCCATCATCTGTATTCGCTTCTATTCCGCTTCCAAAAAGTTGAAGCAGTTTAATAAGATTACGCGGCTTCCTCCGTTTCCTCCAAGGTTTCTTCAGGCAATTCCTGCTCTTGCGCGGCAAAAGAACGTGTAATGTACCCAGCAATCTGATTCCGAACTTTCGGCGTTCCACCGGTTACTAGACTGTTTACCGCGTGTTTGTTCTTTTCAAAATTGTTAGAAAACTTGTCAGGAAAACGTCTGATAAGCTCCTTAGCCGTCCGTTTGATCTGTTCTGTCCGCACACTCCCCAAACATATGTTCCTCCAAGCATGTACCTGACCTATATTTGACTCCTTGACTCATGATGTCGTGAAATAGGCTTTCATAAACACAATCAGGCTAATTTAACTTTGCTAATGCCAATTACCGAATAAATATAAAATCTTACGCTCGCCCCCCAAGAATGCTACGTGAATAAAGCTGAGAATTATGGTTAATGAGTTACTCAGAAAAAGAGCTAGTGATTAGCCTGCTCGCATAGTTGTGGTTTCTAAAGTGCAGGGTACTAACCCGAAGCCTGCTGTTTGTGGAAAAAGGATCAATCGATCTAATACTAGAAAAATTTTTTAGCGCGCGTTTATCATAGGATTTCTCCGAAAATATTAATTTTCAGTGATACTGTCTAGAATTAGAGAAAGGAAATTGCCAAAGAAATGGGTTTCTGGAATAATGCTGACAATGCTCTTAGATGGGATTCCATTGTCAACATGCAACGTTCACCCTAGCAAAGTTCGCACACTTGTTCGTGAAGAATCAACTGAAACAGTGAAAATCACAGGAAGTCCCGACTTCAACCACGTTCCAAATGTTCCTTGGGAAAACGAACTTATTAATGACGCAGACAAAGGAAATTCCACTTGCACAGATGAGAATGCGGCTGAATTGATAATTGGGCTGCAAGATGACTGCTACGCTGAAATGGAAAACTTGGTTGCCCAATATGGAGGCAAGCTGGCTGATGTAATTTCAATGGGTGGAAAAGCCTCAGTTGTGGTTTCCCAAGTTCCATTTGAAAGAATGCCCAGATTTATGGCTGAGGCGAGAGCCGCGGGCCTCTCGCGATACGTGGAGTCCAACATAAGGTTTCACAGCAACTTCGTCCCCAACGACCCTTACAGTGAGCTACAATGGGCATTGGGCAAGATCGATGCATATTCCTCCTGGAACACTACACTTGGCAGCAAGAACATTCTCGTTGCGGTTGTTGACACGGGTGTTGATTATAACCATCCAGATCTTGCTGCCAATTATGTTTCATTGGGTTATGACTGGACCAACAACGACTCGGATCCGATGGATGACGAGGGTCATGGAACTCACTGTGCAGGCATTATTGCGGCTGCACTTAACAATAGTATAGGCATAGCTGGAGTTGCGCAGGTTCAAATCATGGCTGAGAAGGGGCTGAACCAGTATGGAATCGGATGGAGTGACGACCTTGCAAGCGCTATCTGCCATGCTGTCGACCAAGGTGCGAAGGTTATCAGTTGCAGTTGGGGTAGCTACGAAGATAGCAAGCTGATTCACGATGCCGTAAGATATGCTTATGATTCTGGTGTGCTTGTCGTCGCTTCTGCTGGAAATGATGCGTGGGATCTGAAGAACTACCCTGCGGCTTACGAGGAGATTGTCGCGGTGACGGCAACTGACCGGTCTGATGAGCGAGCAGGTTTTGCGAATTATGGAGATTGGGTGGAGCTTTCAGCGCCTGGATCCTACATTTTCTCCACGCTGCCTGATTCTGCTTACGCGTATATGAGTGGCACATCAATGTCAACTCCGTTTGCAGCTGGCGTCGCGGCGCTAATTTGGAGCCAGTTTCCCAACATGACCCGGGATCAAGTACGACAGCAGCTGTTGAAGACATCCAACGATCTAGGCGACTCAGGTTTTGACATTTACTTTGGATATGGAAGAGTCAACGCGAGGAAGGCGGTTGAAGAACTGCTGCCTGAAAGTGACATGCTCATTCTAGGGTGGCAGAAGAATTCTATGACTCGCTACTGTGAACTTGGAGAATCCATAGCAATCAACGTATCGCTTTTCAATTTTGGAACAAGCAATCAAAGCAATGTAACGTCACATGTTTTGATCAACGGCAGCATCTTTGATTCCGAAAGAATTGACTTTCTTGAAAGTGGCAAGTCAAAAGCCATGTGTTTCGAGTGGACACCACGTCTCGAAGGGTTATACAACGTCACAACTTACGTGTTACCAAGAACCGATGAAAGCAACACGGATAACAACGCTTTGACTATCAATGCTAGAGTAACAATTCCAAAGATAATAGAAGTGGGAGAGAATCAACGCATACAGGACGCTATAAACTCCGCGTATCCCGGGGACACTGTTCAGGTAGCTGCCGGAACCTACTATCAGCATCTGACCATCAACAAGTCCTTGAGCCTGATTGGAGGAAGAAACGGGGCCACCATTATCGATGGAGACGGCACCGGAACGGCTGTTCACATATTGGCAGACAAAGTCAATGTCACCGGTTTCGCTGTGCGAAACGCGAATCGCGGCATTTGCCTAGATTGTTCCGACAGAAATACAATTGCTAGTAACATGATATCGAACAACTCAGAGGGTTTCACCTTGCTCCATTCCGGAGGCAACAAAATCACAAACAACTCCATGACCGACAATCAGTGCAATTTTTGCGTCGGAGGAGACTTCGATACGTATATTCTATCGCAGTTTGTCCAAGACATGGACACTTCAAACACGGTGGAAGGAAAGCCAGTCTACTATTGGGTGAACCAACGCGACAAACAAATTCCGAACGATGCTGGTTATGTAGCCATCATAGGGTCAACTAACATTATTGTGAGGAATTTGAACCTGAGCAAGAATGGTCAAGGAATTCTGATTGCATATACGAACGGTTCTGTGATAGAAAAGATAAACGCATCACGGAACAAACAGGGCATACTTCTAGTAGAATCTATCAACAATGCCGTTCATGACAGTATAATGATCACCAACGACTGTGCCATAGATGCACGATATTCCTTCAACATCACAGCAAGCAAGAACACTGTGATAAACAACACTGATGGTATAAGGCTCTGGTACTCTAGTGACAATGTTGTTCGGCACAATACGGTAGCCTCAAATGGCCAACATGGCATCTGGTCGATGTATTCTAACAATAACGAATTTCGCAACAACACTGTATCAGATAATTTTGAGGGCTTTAACCTAGCGTGGTCTGGTACCAGCATCTTCAGAGGAAACAATGTCATAGGGAATGTGTACAACTTTGGAGTCGACGGAAATTTCTTGTCAGATTTCATTCTTGACATTGACACTTCTAACACTGTGGAAGGAAAACTAATCCATTACTTAGTCAACAAGCACGACCTCGTCATAAACCCGTCAACTTCTCCGAACGCAGAATACCTCGCGGTCGTAAACTGCACAAGTATAACCGTGAAAGACTTGAACCTGACAAGCAATTCCCAAGGAATTTTGCTTGCGTACACAAACAATTCCACGATAGAGAAAGTGAACGCCTCAAACAACCGGAACGGGATTTGTCTCTTTAACTGTAATGAAAACACCATTCGCGAGAATGTGATAACCAATAGTACCAGCATCGGTATCATGTTGCACTCTTCCACAAACAACGACATTGCTTGCAACACTGTGGTTGCAAGTGGGATATGCGGCATTTACTTGGGCAGCTCCAGCAATAACCGGATTAGGAACAACACGTTCTCAGAAAGCATCTGGGGAAGCGGGGTTACACCAGAAGATTCCTCCAGATACAACTCGTTCATTGAAAACACTGTGGAAAGAAATCTAATAGGCATCCTCATAGGCGTCAATGAACCTCATGGTAACAAGATCTACTACAACAATTTCGTCTACAACACAAATCAAGTGCTTGATTGGACCAGTTTTTGGACAAAAATGAACACTTGGGACGATGGCAAGCACCAAGGAAACTATTGGAGCGACTACAAAGGTGAGGATTCAAATCGCGACGGCATAGGCGACACGCTTTTACCACATCTAAGCATAGACAACTATCCACTCATGACCAAATACTGGAATGAAGGCGACATCAACCATGATGGCAAAGTGGAGATCCTTGACATAGCGATAGTGGCAAAAGCCTTTAGATCCAAGATAGGAGATCCAGCCTGGAACGCCAAAAGTGACCTAGACACGAATGGAAAAATAGACATAATTGACCTGACACTTGTAGCCATAGAATACGGAAAGACGGTCTAGTATCAGTCATCGTCTATCCAGCGCACGTGTTTCGCGCGCGCTTCGGTTCTCTGATTTATTAAAATTAGTCGGAAGTTAATTCGTCAAATTTAACTTTACTCCAAAAAAATTTTCAAAGTTCTTCGTTATCTGTTCAGCAACCTCTCCAGCATCTGTTGCTTTTATTTCGGCCATAGCTTTAACCACGGTTGGAATGATTGCAGGTGTTGTTCTCTTCCCGTTAAACGGAGATTTGAAAAAGCGCACAGGACCGTCAGTCTCCGTTAACAAATTAGTTAGCGGCACTCTTTTGACAACATCGCGAATGTCGTTTGAGCAGACCGTTGGCGCTCCTTCACTGACGTAGCATCCGATTTTCAGAGCTTTTGAAAGGGCACTTATGGGATTGCTGAACCAGTGCAATAAAACCTTCTTGAGCTTGAAGGATGGCAACATGTCAACGATTTGTGTTGCAGTGCCCCGGGAATGAATAATAACAGGCAGGTCAAGATCTTCAGCCAAGTGCAACATTGAATCAAAAGCTCTCATTTGTTTATCCCATATCTTCATGTATTTTGAGTCCAATCCTATCTCGCCGATTGCAACAAGGTTCTTGTTCTGTCTCTGTTTCGAGATCCACTCTAATGTCTGCTGAAGCTCATCCTCCGCCAAAGTATTCAAGCTCCAAGGATGAATTCCGAAAGCGACATAGACCGTGTCTGGATATTTTTCAGCTAATTTGAGGTTGCCAATAGATGTTTTCAGATCCATAGAGTTTGAAACCAACGCAACCACATTCGAGTTTTTGGCTTCAGCCATAATCTCTTCAATGCAAGCTGCATATTCCTCGTCTGAAAGGTGCACATGTGCATCGACGAACTTCATTTTGAAATCACTTTGAGCATATGACTCACCCTGCGTCCGCTTTTATAATTTCCTCTGCTATCCCGATAGTTGCAGACTTTGTTTCTAAAAGAAAATGCTGATAATGCATGAACAGAGGCTAATGCGAAATTCTGGACATGTATGGTGATTTCTTGACTCACCGGACGAATGACCTTTCGAGAATTTGAATGAACAGGCTAAACTATGGCAAACTGAATATGTCGAAAAGTAACGAGTAACGAAACCATTGAGTAGTTAAGCGGGGTCATTTGCCAAGGATTATCAACAATAAACGTTAAAGAATCATGTAACAAAAGCTGTAGAACGAGAAAATACAAGCCCATATTGAGCCTGAAAACGCAAAACAAGGCACGAGCTAGACCCTCTAGCCAAAAAAACCAAACGTTCAAAAGTCGGCTCAGGCTCTCCCCTTTTGCATGGTGTAGCCTTGCTCTAAGGATGTTATGGTTTAGCTAAAAGTTGATAAGTAGATTCGGGATTAGCCTTCTTTAAGGTGTAACTACTGGGACTCCTGAACATATTGAAAGGTATCATTATTGCTTTTGTTGGAGTGGTCTTACTAGGTGTTGGAGTGGTTATGATAATTCTTTCAGATTTGTTTTATTACATTTATTTTCCATGGTTCTATTCGCTGCCGATTGCGATAGTTCTTATCATTCTTGGCCTTGCCTTATTGCTTTATAGAAAGAAAAAATGAGGGAATGATAAGAGGAATGGACTGGCCAAAAATTTCAAGAACATAAAGAAAAAAATCCCCGTTGTTGCTATGTTGAAACTCATTTTACGAAATGTCTGAAGAATTAAGCTTATATATTGCTTTAAAGAGAAAAAGAGGCTACGGAGGACTCCTTATGGTCGATTTAGAATTGGCCGTAGCTCCAATGCATAGACTGTGCAAAAAGGCTGGGGCCGACAGAGTGAGTGAAGCAGCAGCGAAAGAATTGGCTAAAGCTTTAGAGGAAATTGGCGTAAAAATCGCCAAAGAAGCTCTAGACTTCGCGATGCATGCCGGAAGAAAAACCATAAAATCCGAAGACATCGAAATCGCCGCCAGAAAAGTAATGGGCAAATAGCCCTATTCTCCTAAGTCTCTCCTTTCTTTTTGTCTAGACCGACAGCATTGCGTCGGCTCAAACCAAAAGATTCGCTCTATAAGCGTAGATGACGATACTAACATAAACTTGGAATAGCTCATCACGGTCTAAGCGTGGAAAACCCTTAAGAACTACAAGGCAAACTTGAATTATGGAAGCTGGTAAGCATGGGTGGAAAAAAGAAGCTCAGCCTAAAACAAATGGAACGGATGCAAGACAAGAAGGACGAGCAGGAGAAAGAGAGGAAG